>Ga0114920_10000014_pt1 | contig 89500 bp, 72 predicted proteins | sample ChitaG_FD_88683 | JGI IMG/M metagenome (GOLD analysis project Ga0114920, IMG submission 88683) | Deep subsurface microbial communities from South Pacific Ocean to uncover new lineages of life (NeLLi) - Chile_00310 metaG | ecosystem: Environmental > Aquatic > Marine > Oceanic > Sediment ...
GCCAAAGCAGCGACAATTATGATCTCCGCCGCCGGCGGGATCGATATCGAGGAGGTCGCCCGCGAAACACCAGAGAAGATTATCAAACTGAGCGTCGACCCCCTCCTCGGGATCAACACCTACCAAGCCCGCCGGCTGGCCTACGCCATTTACCCCGATAAAGACATCGCCAGCCAGGCGGCAAAGGCGGTTTTGTGCCTCTACCGGGCCTTCTGGGAAAACGACTGCTCGCTGGCCGAAGTCAATCCCCTGGTTGTCACGCCGGATGGCCGCGTGCTGGCCATCGACGCCAAGATCAACATCGACGACAATGGCCTGTATCGCCATGCCGAATTGGAGGAGCTGCGCGATCCGGACGCCGAGATCGCCGCCGAAGTCGCCGCCCGTCAGCAGGGGCTTTCCTTTGTCAAGCTGGACGGGAACATCGGCTGTTGCGTCAATGGGGCCGGTCTGGCCATGGCCACCATGGACTTAGTCAAAAAGTACGGCGGCGAACCGGCGAATTTTTTGGATATCGGCGGGTCTTCCTCGCCGGAAAAAGTCATCACCGCGATGCGCATTATCACGCGCGACCCGAATGTCAAGGCGATTCTGTTCAACATCTTCGGGGGGATCACGCGTTGCGATGATGTGGCCAACGGTATCAAGGCCGCCCTGGATGAGTTTACGCCGGAGGTACCGATTACGGTGCGCCTGACCGGAACCAATGAAACCGAGGGGCGAGAGATCCTGGAATCGATCGGAATTACGGCGAAATCCTCGATGGTCCAGGCCGTACAGGCCGCGATTGATTCCGCCGGCGTCAACCCGGTGGCGCCGTCGGAGACATTGGTGTAGGTCGCGGTGGTTTTGGAATCGTCTGGTTGGCACGCTAACGGAGGAAAAGGTGAGTATACTCATCGATAAAAAGACCCGGGTGGTGGTTCAGGGCATCACCGGGCGCGACGGGTCGTTCCACACCCGGCAAATGATGGCGTACGGCACGAACGTTGTCGCCGGGGTCACCCCGGGCAAGGGCGGCGAAGACTTTGACGGTATCCCCATTTTCAACACGGTCCAGGAGGCGGTGGACAAAACCGGCGCGAACACCTCGGTCCTCTACGTCCCGGTGGCTTTCGCCGTCGACGCCATCTACGAAGCGGCGGACGCGGGGATCAAGCTGATAACCTGCATCACCGAGGGCATCCCGACGACGGAGATGCTGCGGGTGTACCGCTACCTTAAAACCAAAGGCGCACGGTTAGTCGGGCCGAACTGTCCGGGAATTATCACGCCCGGTGTTTGTAAAGTGGGGATCATGCCCGGCACGATCGTCAAGAAAGGCAACGTCGGCGTGGTCTCCCGTTCGGGCACGTTGACGTATGAGGTGGTGTACAACTTGACCCTCAGGAACATTGGGCAGTCGACCTGCCTGGGGATCGGCGGGGATCCGATCATCGGGACGAACTTCATCGATTGCCTCGAGCTGTTCGAAAATGACAAAGGCACCGACGCCATCGTCTTAATCGGTGAGATCGGCGGAACCGACGAAGAAGAAGCCGCGCAGTACATCAAAAAGAACATGACCAAGCCGGTGGTTGGTTTCATTGCCGGGCGCACCGCGCCTCCGGGCAAGCGTATGGGGCACGCCGGGGCGATCATTTCTGGAGGATCGGGCACGGCCGCGGAGAAAATCCGGGCCTTCCGTGCGGTCGGGGTTGAGGTAGCGGAAACCCCGGCGGAAGTGGCCGAGATCGTCGAATGCGAACTGAAAAAATGGGGCGAGAAAAAAGCCGCGGCCAGAACGAGGGGCCCCAAGATCATCTCTATCACTCGGAAAACTGCGGCAAAGAAGGTCGCCAAAACGAGGAAGGCAGTAGTCAAGTCGAAGCGGACAAGGACAACCACAACGAAAGCTCCCGCAAAGAAAAAGCCTGCCGCCAAGAAGAAGACTACAGCGAAGAAGACGGCCAAGAGGAGCACAACCCAAAAGAAATCGGCCGTCAAAAAGGCCGCCAGGAAAATGACGGCCAAAAGGAAAGCAACAAAGACAACCACCCCGGCCCAAAAGAAAACGGCCACCAGGAAGAAAAAGCCGACGACCAAGAGGGGAAAAAGGTAGCGGTGCCGGTATATGAGTACCCGGCGGTTCAGGCCGCGAATCTCCCGCGTCGATGGTGATCGGGAGACCATTCTTCTCTGGTGAAGCATTAGCCCGACCGGACTCACACGACGAGTTGCTCTTCAAGGTAACGATGGAACTGCAAGTACCCCTCGGTTCCCGTAGCGAAACAGTCGTCTTCCCCGATGAAGCGGAGCCGGACCGCATCGGCCGCGCCGCCGGGGGTGCAGTCAATGTGCGGTCATTACTCCGCCAGGCACTCAAGCAACCGGTTGCCTCTCCCCCGCTGGCTGATTTTTTACGCGGCGTAAAAAGCTTACTGGTGGTGGTGAATGATGCCACGCGCACCACCCCCACGGGCCTGATTCTGGAGGTAATCCGTGACGAGATAAAGGCCGTCCCCCGGCTTGAAATCGTCGTGGCTACCGGTCTTCACCGGGCACCAACACACGAGGAATACCGCACCATTCTTGGCCCGGTACACAACGATTTTCGCGGAGTGTGTTTTGCCCACGACGGCTACCAGCCGGAAAACCTGGAGTGGATCGACGGCGGCCGAGAAAAGATACTCGTCAACCTCGCGGTGCGAAGAGCGGAGCGCATTCTTCTCATCAGTTCAGTCGAACCCCACTTTTTCGCCGGGTACACCGGTGGACGGAAGTCTTTTCTTCCCGGCCTCGCGGGATATCCGAGTATTGAGGCCTCCCACGCCGGGGCTGTTTACGAGTCAGCTGCGCCGTTGCACATTGCCCACAACCCGGTACGGGAGTTTATCGAGCGTAACACCACCTTTGTCGATCCCGCGAAAGTCTTTACCGTACAGGCAGTATTGGACCGTTTTGACAAAATCGCCCAGGCCTTTGCCGGGAACATTGATTCCGCTTTCCGCCAGGCTTGCGCCGGGGCGCATAAGTTTTATACTATACCTGTTGCGCGCCGGTACGACATCGTACTGGCGCTGGTGCGGCCGCCTATGGATATCAACCTGTACCAGGCCGAGAAGGCGTGGGAACATGCAAAGTATGCACTTAAGCCGGGGGGAATCTTAATTTGCGTTTCGGCCTGTACTGAGGGTGTCGGTTCGGATTTCTATCAGCGGTTGGTCGAGGAATATCCCGACCATGCACAATGGGCCGCTTTGGCCGAAAAGCCGTACACTATGGGCCTGCACAAACTGGTGCGCACAGCGAGGATGAGAAAGCTGGGCGAGTTGTGGCTGGTCTCCGATATCGACAGCGAAACTGCGCGGCGATTCTGGTATGAAGCCAAAGCGTCGGTCCAGGCGGCGCTGGAGGAGGCGTGGGGCGTCAAAGGACCCAACGCTTCAGTTCTGATTATCGACGATGCAGCGTTAACGGTACCGGTGGTTACCGCATAAAAGACTTTCAACATAAGTTGTTCGTGGAGGGGTTTAGCGATGCGCAAGAAAATCACCGTGGTCGGCGCCGGGCATGTGGGCGAAACGACCGCGCAGTATCTGGCCGATGCCAACCTCGGCGATATCCTCCTGATTGACATTGTTGAGGATATGCCGCAGGGCAAGGGCCTGGACATTACCGAAGCCGGTCCGGTGCGCGGTTTTGACGTCATGGTCAAAGGCACCAACGACTACGCCGACACCAAAGGCTCGGACCTCATCGTCATTACCGCCGGCATGCCGCGCAAACCGGGGATGTCCCGCGAGGATTTGTTCACCGCCAACAAGGAGATTATGTCCGCGGTGCTGGACGGCATCATGCCGCACAACCCGGACACCATGCTTCTGGTAGTGACCAACCCGCTGGATATCATGACGTACCACGCGTTCAAGAAGACCGGCCTGCCGTCGAACAAGGTCTTCGGCCAAGCGGGGATTCTGGATTCGACCCGTTTTCGCTCATTTATCTCCATGGAACTGGGTGTCTCGATGCGCGACACGCAGGCGATGGTCCTGGGCGGGCACGGTGACACGATGGTGCCCCTTCCCCGCTATACCACCGTGGCCGGGGTCCCGGTCACCGAGTTGATCGGCAAGGACCGTTTGGACGAGATCGTCCAGCGCACGCGCATGGGCGGCGGGGAAATCGTCAAGCTGCTCAAGACCGGCTCGGCCTACTACGCCCCGTCCGCGGCAGTGGCGCAAATGGCCGATGCCGTCATCAATGACGCCAAACGGGTGCTCCCCTGTTCGGCGTACATGGAAGGTCACTACGGGTTGAAAGATATCTACATCGGCGTGCCTGTAACCCTGGGCGCGGGCGGTGTGGAAAAGATCTGGGAGTTGAAGCTTACTGACGACGAAACGGCCATGCTGAAAAAATCGGCGGCCACCTACAAGGAACACTTGAAGATCCTGGGATATTAGGGATTGTCCTGAAATTATCCGTCCGGGGGCGCGGGAAAATCCGCCGCGTCCCCGGATCGAGCCAGGGTGCCGTTCTGTTGCCGGCAGTAAGACAAAACAGACGATACCATCTAATGTTCTCGGATCAACTTTTGGCAAGCGGATCGCTTTGCCGTATCAGTAAGGATTGACCCGGCTCAAACAACAAAAACAATGGGAGAAGCTGACTGCCGAATATCCAGGCATCAAGAGTAATTGACAGTCATGAAGTATGTATCATAAAGTGGAGGGTTACATGGGCGCCAGGTTTAAAAAGATCACCCCGCCGGACGACGGGAAGCCGATCACCATCGCCGGAAACAAATTGAAAATTCCGGATAACCCGATCATCCCGGTGATTGAGGGTGATGGGATCGGGCGTGACATCATGAAAGCCGCGCGCCGGGTGATCGACGCGGCGGTAGGAAAAGCCTACGGCGGAGAAAAGCGCATTGTGTGGTTTGACATCTACGCTGGTGGGGCCGCCGAGCCGATTTACGGCGAAGTTTTGCCCCAGGAGACGATCAAGGCGATCAGACAGTACATTGTCGCGCTGAAGGGCCCGCTGACCACGCCGGTGGGCGGCGGATATCGCAGCCTGAATGTGACGATGCGGCAGGTGATGAACCTCTATGCCTGCGTGCGCCCGGTGAAGTATTATCGCGGCGTTCCCTCTCCGGTGAGGCACCCTGAAAAAATGGACCTGGTCATCTTCCGCGAGAACACCGAGGATGTTTACGCCGGCATTGAGTGGCGCAAGGGGACGAAGGAAGTAAAACGGCTGATTAGGTTTCTCAAGGAAGAGTTTGGAGTTAAAGTGCGCTCCGATTCGGGCGTGGGGATCAAGCCGATCTCGGTCACCGGGACGCAGCGCCTGGTGCGCAAGGCGATTAACTATGCGCTGGACAACGGTCAGCGGTCGGTCACGCTGGTTCACAAGGGCAACATCATGAAATACACCGAGGGCGCATTCCGCGACTGGGGTTACGAACTGGCCAAAAAGGAGTTCGGCCAAAAGACAATCACCGAAGACGAATTGTGGTCGAAGTACAAGGGGGAAATGCCCCCGGGGAAAATCTTAATCAAGGATCGGATTGCCGACTCGATGTTTCAGCAGGTGCTCACCCGCACGGACGAGTACGACGTTGTCGCCACACCCAACTTAAACGGCGACTACCTCTCCGACGCGTGCGCCGCCCAGGTCGGCGGCCTGGGGATGGCGCCGGGCGCCAACATAGGCGACTTCGTTGCCCTCTTTGAAGCCACGCATGGCACCGCGCCGAAGTACGCCGACAAGGACATGGTCAACCCCGGTTCGCTGATCCTCTCCGCGGTGATGATGCTGCGCTATCTCGGCTGGCCAGAAGCCGCCCGGATGATCGAAAATGCGCTGGAGCAAACCATCCTGAACAAGACGGTCACCTATGATCTGGAACGGCAGATGGAGGGCGCAACGAAAGTCTCGACCTCAGCGTACGCGACCCATATTATTGAGAACATGGGTTGAGGAACCAAAATCGGGATTAAGAATGTGCGTTCCCGCTGCATTAAGGCGTTGGCCTGCGTACAGTAAAGTGGACAAAGAAAGAGAAGAGCGACGCGGGGGCCTGATTCGCTGTTGTGCTACGGGTAAGCCTTTGCTCAAGCAGGTGGATAAATGATCTCGACGTCACAATTTCGCAAGGGAATGAAACTGAAAGTGGACGGTGAGCTCTGGGCGATCGTCGATTTCCAGAACGCCCGCACCGCCCAGCGGCGCGCCAAGGTCACCACGAAGCTAAAAAACATCAAGACCGGCGCAGTCATCGAAAAGGTATTCGCTTCCGGAGAGACATTTGATGAACCGGACTTCGAACAACGCCTGATGCAGTACATGTACACCGACGGCGAAAACTGGCACTTCATGGACTCAAAAACGTACGACCAGTTTGCTCTCGCCAAAGATCAGCTGGCCGGCACCGCCGATTTTCTGATGGAAGACTCCGAGTACAAGATCCTCTTTTTCGAGGGCGAGCCGATTGATCTGGATCTGCCCGCGTCGGTGATCCTCAAAGTCGTTGAGGCCGAACCGGCACTCAAGGGTGACACGGTCTCCAACTTAACCAAAGGCGCCGTACTGGAAACCGGGCTTTCCGTCAAGGTGCCGTTGTTCATCAAAGTCGGCGACAAGATCAAAATCGACACGCGCACCAAGGAGTACCTGGAACGCGTCACTTCATGATGCACGGGCCGGAATGCTTCCCCGCAGAAAGTAGATCACTGCACAGGCAATAAAGAAGAAACCCACCAGCCACTTCGCTCCTGGTGGGCTACCGGCTTACTCCTTCAAGAAACCACACAATCAGGATCAGCAAATAGGAACACCATCATGACTTTCCAATTCAAGGTGATAGTTTTTATCGCTGCATCCATAGGAATTGCCTGGGTATCACGAGCATCATTACGTGATTTGCGTTCCCACGGCTTCTACCGGTTCTTTGCCTGGGAGGCAATTTTGGTCCTGGTTTTGTTAAACCTTGATTATTGGTTTCATGCACCGTTCAGTATCCATCAGATGATCTCGTGGCCCTTGTTGATCATTTGCACATTCTGGGTAATTTACGGTGTTCAATCATTGCGTATGGTGGGAAAACCAGACCGCAAGCGAGACGATCCGTCGTTGATCGGTATTGAAAAGACAACCGAGTTAGTGACGGTGGGGGCTTATCGCTACATTCGGCATCCGCTCTATAGTTCATTACTATTTCTCGCCTGGGGAGCGTTTTTCAAACATCCTTCCTGGGTGGGTGTTTGTTTAGCTGTGCTTGCGACTTTCTTTCTCACAATGACAGCTAAAATGGAAGAAGCTGAGAATATACATTTTTTTGGTGTTGCCTATCAAACCTATATGAAACAGACCAAGATGTTTCTGCCTTTTTTGTTCTAAGAAGGCGGCGTGGCCCCGACCTCTGGTCGGGGTTTCTAAGTATGTCCATTGATTTCTTCATGATCGAATTCGATAGCATCGATCAAGAGAGGTGTGTCGCCTTTCCCTCTGCGGGCGCGGGCACTTGCGCTTCAGGTGCCTGAACTCGCGTAGCACTAACTCTGTATAGGTCTCTTTAGACATAGGAGATTGGTGTCTTCCAGCGACGCCTAACGTCCGGGTTCACTTGCTCGCGCGTAAGCGGCGGTCAAGTGCAACCCTTGTTAGAGGGTGAACTCCCTCGGTGGGCCATGACGGTAGACCACCTCGCCATCCGACTCCACCTCGTGTTCCTCGAATCCCAGCTCCGCAAGAAGATATTGCGCGACCTCGTTTTCCGGACGCGTACTCGAGTAGATCGTTGCCCCGCCCAGCCGGCGGATCTCCTCGATCACGAGTTCCATTGCACGGCGGCCGATTCCGCGACCTTGCCACCGCGCGTCAACCATGAGTCGATGCACGGAGAAAACCCTATTTCCGCGGGGTTCGTACATCAGAAACCCAACTACCGTCTCGCCTTCGTAGATCACCTGCGGCACGATGGCTGGATTCCTCCGCACCCACTCGAGAGACCTGCTGTTCGAGGCGACCAGCGAGGCTTGATCCTCGCGTACGCGAAGCGCGACACAAGCCCCTTGGTTCGTCTCATCGATGTTTCGGAGGTATATCACTTACGTCACCATCACCTTATGTTCGTCGTCCCTCTAGGATCAAGCTCACTGGCCGGGATGGAGCGGCAGCTGAATCCCTGTCCAGTGCTGCATCTTGTTATGTGGCTATTCTACGCTCACCCGACCGCCTTCTCGATCATGTCAACGATACGCTTGTCACTCGCATGCTGTGCCAACGCAGCCTGCAGGGCCGGGACATAACAGGCCGTCAGCTTCAGCGCCATGTTAGATACACCCTAGAAGCCTGACAACTTTCCCTTCTTCACTGACGTCAAATACACATTTTGGCCGCCACTGATCGTCATTGTCATTGTACAAGGACGCCAACACTTCCCAGTATCTCTTACCCTTATATGTCCCGTGCGGAGACGCGCTGTCAAAGCGCCAATTGGCAGCAGGCTCACCAAGGACGTCCAATTCATTCTCTCTGGCAAAAGTGAGAAATTCGGCAAACACAGATTGAACATCCGTGGCATCTTCAACCGGCATCCCTGCGTCGTAATCCACCTCCACAACCATTATGCATTCGCCTATCGGCCCCCATGGGTCGTTATCTCCACATCCAACCACACCAGGTCCGCAACATAGGGTGGCCACAAGAACCAAGATTTGATTAAAGTGATGCCTTGTCATGACTGTCGGCGTGGCCCCGACCTCTGGTCGGGGTTTCTAAGTATGTCGATTGATTTCTTCATGCTCGAGTTCGATGGCATCGATCAAGAGACGCACGTGCTTTTCTCTCTTCGGGCCCGGGCACTTGACCACTGCCAATCTGTTGCTTCTGACGCCAACCCCCGGCGTACCGGATTATACTCAATATACTCGATTGCCTTTCTGACGCGAGCCATTTGATATAAATTCCGGTCGAATCCACCTCCCGCCGCTATTGGTGGGCTATCGGCTTCTGGATATCAGACATCCCATATTTTGCCCTCTAGTAAGGAATGATCGATATCAACGGCTACAGCCCCCGGAAGAGTATAGAGAGCTCTGCGGAGATGTGCGAGCGCCTCGTATACTTCGGTGACGAGTTCCTTCTGCTTGGCGAAATATTCTTGTTGGTGTTCATTTTGGTCTATTTTGTGGGCAGGGCGTTGACGGGCCTCCCTGACTTTGATGAAAGTATTCATAACACGGTCCATTAGCTCTGGCGGGTCAGTGCGAAAATTCTTGTGGAGCCATTCGGAAAGCAGGCGGATTGTATTCTTATGAATAACTTCGACTTTGCCATCATTTCGAGGCCTATCTTCAGTTAGTTCTATCTCCGATTTGAAAAATTTCTTATTGATATTATCCGAGAGTAATTTGTCGAGGTTATGTATGAATTGGTCGTATTCTTTGCGGGTTGGGCGGATAAGGAAGCTGAACTCGGAAGGAATCGAATTCATTGCATATGATGTCAAGAAGAGTGGAGGCCGGCTTAAAGAGACGCAGAGTTCGTTAATCGTCTCGATTTCCCTCAGGATCGCCTCGTACACTGAATAATGGCTGGGAGATTGTCCTCTGATGTGAACATGAACAAAACCGAGGTGGGGACGGAAGGAACCTTCAAGTATTTCCCCGTTCCAGTGTTGTTGGTGTTCAGGGCTCAAATCAGACAAGTAAATCAAAAATACAACAATGGCACGGGTATCAGATTCATCATACGCCAGGCCAATTGCCTTGAGCCATGCCTGATCTCGCTCCAATAAATCAGCTCCATCGCCCGCATGTGGACGACAGGCAATTTGACCGCTGTATCCATTGAAGAATACTTCATAACGTGGGTCGTTCCGGTATCTTTCCAACACTGTAGGATTAAAATATACTGGTGTAATCTCTGACTCGCCGAGAGCGAGTCTTAAGGAGAATGGCCGTCCGACATACTCGGACGTATCCACAAAAGATTTCAAATAGTCAGCGGTCGGGAATACGGTGATGTGCGAGGGTTCGAGTTCTCTCAATGCTTCTTTCACAGATACGTTCGACTCCCTCGATACCCTTTGTACGCCTCCAGTCGTACCGTATTGAACGAACACCACTCCGTCATCGATGAGCTCTATGAGTATACTCTTTCCCTTTTGCAATTCAACCAGTGAAACGGAAGACAGCGCGTCTAGAGAGATTGCATAATGGCCAGGATTACGCTCACACCAAGTCTTAAGCGCCATTAATATCCGCGATTTGCTCTGTTTTAGCTTGTCACTCAATATCTCTTCCCACGACTATGCTATGGGGCAGTTGTGGCTCTGACGTTCGACAGGGTTTTATGATTCCTTGGTCATTTAACACTTGCGTTGCCCGTGATACCCAGTGCTGGGGCAGACGTGGACGTCTGCCGCCCACAAACAAACCTATCGTGCTCTGAAACCTTGACCAAGGTCAAGGCCGCCCAACCTTTATATCCACGGAAATTATAGCCCACTTTCAGGCGCATGCCAACCGCTTTTTCGGATTTTTCCCGCAGGCGGCGATTTCCCTCTTGATGCCGGTTCTCCGAGCCTCTTTCTTTGCGCTTATGAAAAAAACACAACCGAAAGCCCTCTACCCTGCCGGAGGATCGAATCCTGGTACTGACCTGTTCGGAGGTGACCCCGCCGCCGCCGGCGGTGATAAACAGCCTGTCAGCGGGAGAATTGGGACTGACGAATCGGGTAAGGGAGATTACTTCGGGCCGTTGGTGACCGCGGCGGTCTGGGTTGATGAGGCGCTCGAAGAGAAGCTCTCCGGGCTGGGTGTGCGGGACTCGAAAAAGATTTCCGATGGCCGGGTCACTGAGATTGCCCGCAGGATTACTGCCGACGTTCCTCATGCTGTCGTGGTGATCGGGCCGAGCAAATACAACGAACTCTATGGGAAGATTCGCAATCTGAATCGATTGTTGGCCTGGGCGCACGCCCGCGCCATTGAAAATTTGTTAGAGAAGGTCTCCTGCACTACAGTGATTGCGGATAAGTTCGGCGATGAGAAATACGTGCAAAACGCGCTGATGAAAAAAGGCCGGGAGGTGCAGTTGATTCAGCGGGTGCGCGCCGAGGCGGACATTGCCGTTGCCGCCGCATCGATTGTGGCCCGGGCGGAATTTTTGCGGCGCCTGAAATCGCTCTCGGCCCAGATCGGTTTTGACCTGCACAAGGGCGCCTCCGACCTGGTTGACCAGGACGGTCTGCGCATTGTTCAATCCGGGGGCAAAGACAAACTCCTGACGGTAGCCAAGTGGCACTTCAAAAATACCAAAAAGATATTGGCCCGGTACTCCGCCGCGCGGTAGAAAAAATTAAGGGCGATCACCGCTCCGGCGCGACGACGATCGCTTTGAATGTGCTGGGCCTTGCGGTACGGATTGCGGGAAAAGGCAAGGCGCTATCTGACGAGCGTGCACGCAAGGTCATCGCGGTCCTCTTTGACGAGGTTATTCGTGCGCACCCGCAAATGGGGATTTTGTATTATCTGTGCCGGGAGTGCAAAAAAAAACGCCTCCGGAGCAGACAGGATTTCCGAGAGTTCGCGGCCCAATTTAAGTCCACACTGGAGGCGCAACAGGCTGGAAATGCAAGAGGTTTCGCCCGACAGTTAAAGTTGCACTCGAAGGTAATAACCACGTCATATTCAAGCTCGGTGGCCCGGGCCTTGGTCGAAGCCGGCCCCAGGAAAATCCGCGTGGTTGTTTCGGAATCACGGCCGATGTTAGAGGGTCGGGAACTGGCGAGCTTACTCAGCGAAAACAAAATTCCGGTCACCCTGGTCGTCGACGCCGCATTGGGGCTGCACGTGCCCGGGGCAGGAGCAGTCGTTCTAGGGGTGGATGCGGTGACGCCGGATTACTTTGTCAACAAGATCGGCAGTCTGGCGCTCTGCCTGCTGGCGCGTGAGTTTGGTGTACCGGTTATACTTCTGACTGATACGTTTCGGTTACTCGGAAAGGGTATTATCCGGCGGCGGCAGGTGGAACATCCGGTAAGCGAGGTCATCCGCCGGCCGCAACCGTATACGATTGACAACCGCTATTTTGATTTTGTTCCCCTGCGGCTGGTAAACAAGATCATCTGTAATGGAGGCACGTTGACGCCCCGGCAGCTATTCAAGGAGCGTTCTTTGCGTGAAATTCCCTAGCCAGTTTGAGCAGTTGTTCTTTGATGTTCAACTGCGGATCATCGAGAACCTGTTCCAGTAAATAGTCGAGGGTTTTTCCGACCTGTGGTCCGGGCGGGAGCGTTAATCCGTTCATTAACTCGTGGCCGTCAATCGCCAGGTCTTTTAGCCCGAACGGCGGCTTGCTCTTGAGTTCTTGGCGAATGCGCCGTTCCAGCACGTCAACATCCTCGGTCGTTCCACCCATCCCCTGCGCGACCACGTCCGCCCGCCGCAAATCCAAAAGATCGAAGATCAGTTCCTGTCCCATCCGGCGGATCAACCGGCGCATGCCCTTATCGGTGACCTCGGTGGTGAACATGTGCCGCTCCACTAAAAGCGAGACCTGGCTGATGAGTTCATTAGAGTAACGCAGCCGGCGCAGAATCGTTTTCGTCGTGTTTGCGCCCAACATTTCATGGCCGTAAAAGGTGGCCGTATCGCCGTCAATTTGCCTGGTTCCAGGCTTGTCGATATCATGCAACAAGGCCGCCCATTTCAAGCGCAGCGATATGCCGATCTCATCGACAGTGCGCAGCGAATGTTCGAAGACGTCGTATGCGTGGTATCCGCCGGGCTGATCCACGCCGATGCAGTTTTCCAGCTCGGGCAGGAGCAACTTTAACATGCCAACTTCCTGCATCAGCCGAAAACCAATCGAGGGCTGTTTTGCCTTGAGTAGGAGTTTGTTTAGCTCCTCGGCAATGCGTTCGGCAGAGATGGTCGTCATTGACTCTACATGCCTCGCGATTGCCGCTTGGGTCTTATCCTCAATAGCGAATTCAAATCGAGCGGCAAACCCCACGGCGCGCAGCATGCGCAGGGGGTCTTCCAAGAACGCCCGCTCGTTAATCAGGCGGATGAGTTTATCGGCCAGGTCCTTCCTGCCGCCTGTGGGATCGATAATCTCGCCGGTGGTGACGTCCCTGGCCAGCGCGTTGATTGTAAAATCGCGGCGAACAAGGTCGTCCTCGATGGGGCATGAGTGGTCGAAGTTCACGGCAAAGTCAGTATGCTTAACGCCGGTGGAATATTCTTTACGCGGCAGGGCAATGTCAACGGTGACCGACGCGGCGTCTGCCCGGTGCGGCAGGGTGAATTTGATCACACCGAACGATTTCCCAACAAGTCCGACACGGCCGAACTTTTTCAATTCAGCGATCAAGTCATCCAGTGGGATCCCAGTGACCAGGTAGTCTTTATCTTTACCTGGCCCACCGAGGGCCAAAAGCTCATCGCGAACCTGACCGCCGACTTCATAGATCCGCCCGAGCTCACCCAGGCGGGTCATCCATTTCGCCCGCATGTGCGGCATCCTCTTGCTCATTTGATGAAAAATACCAATATCTTCTAATGTGGCAAGAGATTATCAGTTTGAGACACGCCGGTGGCGGTAAGATACAAAGGGCGAACGAGGAAAAGCGACTCAGCGGCATCAACCAGGTACAATTTGTGTGCCGGTTTTTCCGGCGATGGCCTCGGCCGCGCGTGCGATCGAAGAGATCAACACTTCCGCGCCCCCCGACTTGATGAAATTGATTGCCGCTTCAATCTTGGGCCCCATCGACCCGGGCGGAAAATGACCCTCGTCGTAGAACTGTGATGCTTCCGAGACGGTCAGCCGGTCAAAGAACTTTTGCTCGGGCTGGCCGAAGTTGACGGCAACCCGGTCGACGTCGGTCAGAATAATCAACAGCGACGCGCCGATGCCGCGGGCCAAGACCGCCGCGGCACGGTCTTTGTCGATGACGGCATCCAATCCCTCGTAGCTCCCATCTTGTTCGATATAGATTGGGATTCCTCCGCCTCCCGCAGCAATGACGATGTACCCCTGTTCCACGAGGGCCTTGATCGCTGCCGATTCGACAATGGACAGCGGAATCGGCGACGGGACCACGCGTCGCCAACCCCGGTCGCCATCCTCACGAACCTCCCACCCGCGCTGCGCCTTGAACTTCAGCGATTCTTCGCGGCTGTAAAACTGCCCAATGTACTTGGTGGGGTTTTTGACCGAAGGGTCGTTGCGGTCGACGACCACCTGGGTGACGATGGTTAACACCTGCCGGTCGATTTTTTTGGCGCGCAGCGAATTTTGCAGCGACTGCCCGATCATATATCCCATACCGCCCTCAGTGTCGGCCACGCAAATGCCCAGGGGCAACTCCGGTGCTTTCCCCCGCGCCAGCTCGATGCGCAAAATAGCGTTGCCCACCTGGGGGCCGTTACCGTGCGTGATGGCCAGTCTATAGCCGTCCTCGATCAGCGGCATTATCGCCGAGAGAGACTCGCGTGTGTGGCGAAACTGGTTGGCAATGGTGTCGGCCTCACCTTTGCGGGTGATGGCATTGCCGCCCAAGGCAACGACCGCTGTCTTTTTGCTACTCATCTCCGGCTATTTCTTCTGTTGCGTACCGAAATCAGCCAGAACCTCGGCCAAATCGGGCTTGCCGATCTCCTGCAGTTCATAGCGGACGCGCACCGAGGGCTTTTTGATTTCGCACACGCGGCGCAGATCGATTGGCGTACCGATAATGACCGAGTCGCACTTAGTGGCGTTGATCGTCGCTTCGAGATCGGCCACCTGTTCCGCGCCATACCCCATTGCCGGCAGCAACACACCGATATGCGGATACTTCTTAAACGTCTCGGCGATCGAACGCTTGGCGAACGGCCGCGGATCGACGATTTCCGCCGCGCCGTAATTTTGGGCGGCCATCATTCCCGCGCCATAGAGTGTCTCACCGTGCGTCACAGTCGGTCCGTCCTCGACAACCAGTACCCGTTTGCCGCGAATGACCGACGGGTCATCGACAGAAATCGGCGACGCCGCCTCGACAACAATCGCCTGCGGGTTAAACGCGGCAATATTCTTCTTGACCTCGAGGACGTTTTCCGGCAGAGCAGTGACGACCTTGTTTATGATCACCACATCGGCCAAACGCAGATTGGATTCCCCGGGATAGTATTTCAGTTCATGTCCGGCACGATGCGGGTCGGTGACCGTGATATACAGATCGGGCCTGTAGAACGAGGTGTCGTTGTTGCCGCCGTCCCAGACGATCACGTCGGCTTCTTTTTCCGCTTCCTGCAGGATCAACCCGTAGTCGACACCGGCGTATACGATATTGCCGGCCATAATATGCGGTTCGTACTCTTCACGCTCTTCAATGGTGCAATTGTGCCGGTCGAGATCCTGGAGACTGGCGAAACGCTGGCATACCTGTTTGGTCAGATCACCGTAGGGCATAGGATGACGAATGACCGCGACCTTGAATCCCTTTTCCCGCAGAATCCCGCATACCCGCCGCGTGGTCTGGCTCTTGCCACAGCCGGTGCGTACCGCGCAGATAGCCACCAGCGGCTTTTTGGATTTCAGCATGGTCTGCTTGGGGCCCAAAAGAACGAAATCGGCGCCCATCTTCTGCACCCGGGAAGCCTGGTGCATCACGTATTCATGCATGACGTCGGAATAGGAAAAGGCCACAACATCGACGTCGTGCCGGGCAGCGTTTTCTTCCAGTTCAACTTCGGGGATGATGGGAATGCCATTCGGATACAGCTTCCCGGCGAGCGCGGCGGGGTATTTCCGTCCGGCGATATCGGGAATCTGCGTAGCGGTGAAAGCGACAACTTCAAAGGACCGGTTGTTACGATAGACGCAATTAAAGTTGTGGAAATCACGACCGGCGGCGCCCATGATAATCACTCTTTTGGCCATCTGGCGAACTCCTCAGATTTCTGTTGCGTTAACCGTGCAGGTGTAATGAGAGCTCAAGCATCCTAAATACAGGAAGCCATCCAGATCAGCTCGATCAACAACTCAGTAGGGTTGGTGTGATACCGTCGATTATCCATGCCAGCAACCACCACTCCCGCCGGCATCCTACGACCGGACGGGAGCTTATTTTCTCCGCCAATTGCCCCGACACTTTTCTACGTCTTGGGGGCGGTAATTGCCTGCGGCTTTTCGCGTTTACTGGTTGTCAATCTGTGCGCGCTGAATTGTCCCCGAGAAATCGATATAGACCGATTTCCACTCGGAGAACACGTCGAGAGCGGCCACTCCCGCTTCACGGTGTCCGTTGCCGGTGAGCTTGGTTCCGCCAAAGGGCAGGTGCACTTCCGCACCGATCGTCGGTGCGTTGACATAGAATATCCCCGTGTACACATCGCGCATCGCGGTGAATGCACGATTGATATCCTGTGTATACACCGAGGCCGACAGGCCATATTCGACATTGTTGCAAATTTCGATCGCGTCTTCCAGGCCATCGCAGGGGATCAGCGAGACGACGGGGCCAAAAATCTCTTCCTGGGCGATACGCATTTTCGGTTTTACCTCACCGAATACCGTCGCTTCTGAGAAGAACCCATATTTGTATTCTCCGCGAGTCAACGGCTTACCGCCGGTGAGCAGCTTTGCCCTATCGACCTTCTGGCCGATTTGGATGTATTCCATAACCGTCTGTAATTGTGATTCGGAAACTGACGGGCCCATCTGAACCGATTCATCCAACCCATTGCCGATCTTGAGCGCCTTGACGCGCGGCAGGAAGGCGTTTACGAACTCGCGGTAGACTTTCTTGTCGATGATGACGCGCGAGGTCGCCGTGCAACGCTGGCCGGTGGTGCCGAAAGCGCCCCAGAGGCAGCCATCAACGGCAAGGTCCATGTTGGCGTCATCAAGGATGATGATTGCGTTCTTGCCGCCCATTTCCAGATGGCAGTGGCGAAAGTCCGGCGCGCAGGCTTCAGAAACCCGCTGCCCCACCTCGGTCGACCCGGTGAACGAAATGACTTTAACGTCGCGATGGGAAATCAGCGGTTCGCCAACTTCCGCGCCCGAGCCGGTCACCAAGTTGATCACTCCCGGGGGCAGGCCGCACTCGGCGCAAATCTTGACGAAATTGACCGCCGAGAGCGGAGTGTAGGTTGCGGGTTTGAGCACCGCGGTGTTGCCCAGAACTAAAGCGGGCATGATCTTCCACGAGGCGATGGCCATAGGGAAGTTCCAGGGCGTGATCATCCCGCACACGCCCAACGGTTGCCGCACCGACATCATAAACTTGTTCTGCAACTCCGAGGGCGTGGTCTGGCCGAACTGGCGGCGCCCCTCACCCGCCATGTAGTAGGTCATGTCGATGACTTCCTGGACGTCACCGCGGGTCTCGGCGATGATCTTGCCCATCTCCTGGGTCATCTGCTGGGCGAATTTCTCTTTGTTCGTCACGATGCGGTCGGCGATGTTGAAGAGAATTTCCGCCCGCTTGGGCGCCGGGACCAGTCGCCACGTTTTGAAGGCTTCCTTCGCCGCGGCCACGGCCTCGTTGACGTCTGATTTATCGGACTTCTGAAATCTTCCCAGGGTTATCCGGGTATCTGCCGGGTTGATATTATCGAACGTTCGGCGGGTTTTGGATGCCACCCATTTGCCATTGATGAAATTCTTATAGGTTTTGACCTGTGCCATTTGTCTGCCTCACTCCCGGAAAAGGTTTGGGTCATCCCCCCCGTTGTCCGCTCGAAATGTAAAAATCTACAAGGCCTCACCCTGCCTGTAAAGAGCAATCTGGCAAAATCGGAGTGAGGGCCTGCTTTCTCCTGGGTCAAATCACGACATGAACCTCACACCTTCCGGTGCAGCCACCTGCGGCGCAAAAAGAGCGCATAGAAAATCAACGCTGCCGCAGTCAAAGACAGGGTGACCGCCCACCATACTCCCTCCGGCCCAAAGTTCAAAACGCGGGAGAAAAGAAAGACTCCCGGCACCTGGAAGACCCACATGTACAGGGCGCCGACGGTCATTAGCGGCACGGTGTTCCCCGAGCCGGTGAACACGCCTTCAAAGATGATGTATGCGCCAAGAAAGGGCATGCATAAAGCCATGATATGGAAAAACTCGATACCGAGGGATATTTCCGGTTCACGGGGAAAGAAGATCATAATCAAGGGCCGGGCAAAGACGAAGCTTGCAATTCCCAAGACGACCATGGCACCGGTGCCCAGACCGAGGCCCTTTTTGGCAGTTTCCCAGGCACGGTCCAGCTTGCCCGCCCCCAGGTTCTGGCCGATCAGCGCGGCCAAGCCCAATTCCAACCCGACACACAGCATGATCCCCAGGTGAATGACCTGCATTCCCGCGCCATAAACGGCCACCGCAGCGGGTCCGAACACCGCCAGCATCGGCATGACCACCATACGGCCCAGGGAATCCGAGATCGAGGTTATGCCGGCGGGCAGGCCGATTTTAATCATCTGCCACATCGTGTGCACGCGGATTTTGCCCTCGGGCTTCAGATGAAAGGAGACGTTGAGTCTTCCAGAATAAAACAGTGCAATACCGAAGATCAAAGTCAGTGTATAGGAGATCACCGATGCCACCGCCGCGCCGCGTACGCCCAGCTCGGGAAATATCCACCAGCCAAAGATGAACAGCGGATCGAGGACTACGTTCAAGGCCGCCGAGCCGACCATGATGCCCATCGCGGTGTTGGGATGGCCGATGCCCCGCAGGGCGGTATAAATCGTCCAGCAGGAAAAGTTGAAGGCCAGTCCGGCGAACAAGATCCGGCCGTACGGGATACACATTTCGGCCACCTCGCCGCGCGCGCCGAGTAAATGAATAATCTGCGGCGTAGTGATAAACCCAATTATCCCGAAGAATACCGCCAGGATCCATTTCAAGAGGATGGCTTCCTTGATCGCCACCTCGGTGCGCGGCAGGTCCTTCTCGCCGTAGCGGCGCGAGATGACCGCGACCGAACCGGTGCCGGCGATCATATTGACCGAGGAGATGACCCAGTAATATGTGCCGAAAAAGGTGATCGCGGCCACCGCCCCGGAACCCAGCCGCGAAACCCAGAACATATCAGCAATGTGGTACAGGTTGCCCGCGGCAAAGCCGAGGGCCGAGGGAAACCCCATGCGGATCACACTGCCGAGAATATGGCCCTCGGTAAAGTCGCGTGCCGGTCTTTTATTTTTACCTGCCATCTATGTTCTGCCGCAAAAATAAATATGACACCTGTTTTCATGGACGGGATCGCCTGGTACGTCATATGCTGGTCTTTTTGCCGGCTGTGGTAGACGGCACTCAGCTGTCCAAGGGGATGGCCATACCATCTTCGGCGACAAGAATTTGACCGGAGAAGTATTTCCCAGCGGCAGAGATCGCCCGCGGGTCAAAATCCGGACCAATATGGGTCAGCACCAACGTTTTTGTCTTCCACGCCTCGGCGCATTCAATGAGCTCCGGCATGTCGATGTGCGTGGTTTCGACAAGAAGAATATCGCACCCTTTGCAGAAGTGCAGGTCGGCAAGAGATCCGACATCTGCCGAATAGACGATTTTCTGCGAAGCAAGGTGTATCTCAAAGGAGAAACACTGCCCCCGGTTGTCAACCGCCGCCATCCAAGGCTGGCCGCGGTGTTTGGTCAAATGGGTGTTGCCGTGCGGGATAATAGATACATCCCCGCAAGAGAGCTTTCGGTCACCGGTCAGCCGCTGGAAATCGATCGCAAACGGAAAGTGGTTTAAGAAAAGGTAATTCAGCGCCATGTATGATTTTATCCCCTCGACGGCTTCGCCGGGGAGATAAATGGTCAGCTCATGCTGCCGGTTGGCAAGGTACATTTGCTGGATGAAATATCCCAGGCCGCATATGTGGTCTGGATGCGTGTGGGAAATGCAGATTAAATCGACGTCGCCCGGCGTTTTCCCCAGGCGCAAAAATGAACCGGTGACGCCGTCGCCACAGTCGAACAGGATGGTTGCCTGCGGTGTTTCCAGCAGATATCCGGAGGACGCCCGGGAGGGCATTGCTTCTCCCCCACCGGAGCCAAGGACGGTCCATGTTGCCCGCTCGGTCACGATTTTCCAGCGCCTTATGAGACAAGACCTTTGCTTTTCGGTGCTAGCCGGTTAGGATTCGGGTCAACGTATCCGCCGCGGCGTTCATGTCTTCTGCGGTAACATCGAGATGAGTCACCGCTCGGATTCGCGTTTTGCCGAAGGGGACCATCAAAACGCCCGCCGCCCGCAGTTGGACCAGAACGTCGGGGACCGCCTTGCCGGTATTGGCAATATCCAAAACAACAATGTTTGTTTGCGGAGGATCGGAGATGAACCTTACGCCGTCAATGCCGCGTATCTTTTCGGCAAACAAGGCCGCCTTTTTGTGATCTTCGCTTAGGCGCGGCAAATTATGTTGAAGCGCATATAATCCGGGGGCGGCCAGGATTCCCACCTGCCGCATCCCCCCACCGAACATCTTGCGCGTGCGCCGCGCGCGGGCAATGAAATCTTTCGATCCGACAATCATCGAGCCGATCGGCGCGCCCAGACCCTTGGAAAGGCAGCACATCAGCGAGTCGGCGCCGGCGGCATAGTCAGAAAGTGGAACGCCACTTGCCGCCGAGGCATTCCAGATGCGCGCGCCGTCGAGATGTACGATTAACCCCCGCTCGTGCGCCACTTCAGCTACCGCGTTCATCTCTTCGAGCGGAACAACGATTCCCCCGCCACGGTTATGCGTGTTTTCCAGGCACACGATTTTTGTTTTCGGGTGGTGAATATCGTCCGCGCGGATTATGTCTTTGATTGTTGCCGCGCGCATAATCCCATCGGGACAGTCGATCATACGCAACTGCAACCCGGCAAACGCCGCCGCCGTACCGACCTCGTAATTGGCAATGTGCGATTCAACGTCCAGGATAACCTCATCGCCGGGGGCACCCCACGTCTTCAGGCAGACCTGGTTGCCCATGGTCCCCGAGGCGACAAAGAGCGAGGCTTCTTTGCCGAATAGCCCGGCAACATGCGCTTCCAGTTGCTTAACGGTCGGATCATCCTCAAAGACATCATCGCCAACGATGGCATCGGCCATCGTCAGGCGCATACCCTTGGTGGGCCGGGTGACTGTATCCGAACGTAAATCGATTATTCGCATCATGGTTTTCCCCCACGCTAATTAAAACCATGCGGGCACATAATACAAAAACGCGCCCGAGACCAGAGGGACCGACACGTTATCGTCAATCAGCCCGGAAGTGGCTTCAACGAGAGTGGCCAGGAAAGCGGCGGCCAATCCCCAGCCCAGCGGAACGCCGGGCAGGACGATCGCCCAGGCCGCCGCACAGACAAAGAACGCGGTTGAACCCTCCCACGACTTGCTGCCGAAGCGGTGCCGTCCCCAGCGCCGCCCGATGAGCGCCGCTGCGGTGTCGCCCAGAATGACAAAACCCATCGCCGCCGCGGCGGCGGGAACATCAAAAGCCATCCGGCAGAAAAACCCGGCGAAAAGAATGTACGTCGCGCCGGTAAAATCACGTCTCTCCTGCGGCCGGATGAGTGGTCCCAAGAGCGGCCTGACCCACTCGTACGGGCGTAAATGAAAAAGCCGCAAGACATCAAGTGCAAGCGAAACCAGCCACGCCAAAAGCAAAAGGCCGATCGCCCAGCGAAACGGCACCAGGAAATACCCGAGGGGCATCGTCAGAGCAAAAAGATGAACGGCCTTCCGTTTAACTTCGTCGGCGTAAGGAATATCGCCCGGGGTGGCGGGGGAAGTCATGGCGCAGGGATTGAGAGGGTATCCGTCGTGGTCGTTGTGTCGATCGGCTCGGCCGGCAGGATCGGTAACCCGGCAAGCGCGGCGTGATCGATATCAATAACGTGGTTGGCGACCAAATCATTTCTCCACTTTTCGAACACCTGCGCACGGTGCCTCCTCTGCAACCGACTCCTGATAGTCTTCCGGGCCTGGCGCATGGGTACCCCCTCATCTTTGTCCACCACGCGGATAAGATGATATCCCCATTCGGTTTTAAGCGGAAGAGAGATCTCCCCCTTTTTCAATTGCATCGCGGTGGCAAAGAACTCATCGGGCATGTCCCGATCGGAGATAAACCCTAAATCGTACACGACATCCCGCATTTCGGGATCACCCCGAAAATACCGGCGGGCAAGCTCAACAAAATCAGCTCCTTCGTCGAGGCGCGCTTTGACCGCCAATGCTGTATCCGGATTGTCCAGCACGATATGCTGGACATGAACCGGTTGCGCGGAGCGAAACTCGTCTGCGTGTTCATCGTAGTAGGCCGTAATCTCTTCTTCATTGGGGACATACCCCCGACCAATCCCGCTCTTTCGAATGCGCGTTTCCGCGGCACGGATAAGATAGTCCGCGCGCGTTCGGACAAATTGCGGGCGATCAAGAAAACCGAGATCCTTCATCGCCTGCCGGAACACGCGGATCGTGTGCAACCCTTCCAGGAGCCGTTTCTTGTCCGCGACCTGCAGGTTTCTTGATCCATCGGCAGCCTTGAATAAATACGATTGAGAAACAAACTCATCAGTGAAGATCGTGTCGGTACGATTGGAGACGGCCATGGGCATATCATTGGGTAGATCAGGTATGGGGGTGATCAGCGTGGAATCGAAAATCTCCAGGTTCCCGGCGGCCAGAAGGCTGTCGGAAAACCTTTCTTGCCACGCTTGCATTCTTTCTCTTTGCATGCTCTGCGCAATCTCCTGGCGCATCCGATCATCAGGAACCCAAAGCTCGCCCGCCTCCCGGCGTCCGTTAATGCGGACGATAAAATAGGCGTTCACACTGAAAAAGGGTGGCATGATCCGGCCCACCGGGAAAGAGAAAAGCGAGTCCATCCACGGGGTAACCTTGGTCGAATCATAATACCGCCAGCCGATTCGGCCTCGCTGAACGTGCGAAGCGTGATCCTGAGAGCACTTCGGGGCCAGGCTGTCAAAATCCTCGCCGGCGAGAAGCCGCCGATACAGGTCGTTGATCACCGCCTCGGCGTCCCAACCGGCATACTGCGCAGGGAGCTTCTTTAATCCGGGACGCCTCAGGTCCTCCAGGATCACGACCTGCTGGGGATCGACCATCGTCTGCCGGACGGTGAACTGTTCGGGGTGCTCGCGCCAGTATGTATCGACGTCCTTCTCGGTTACGGCAATCCTGGGCATGACCACCTCGTCAAAATAGGCCATAAACACGCTCTGCAAGACCGCCTGGCGCATCGCATGGTGAAGGACATGATCGCGGGACAGGTCAAGCGCTTCGGCCTCCAGGCGGACGGCAAGATCGGTGATCAGGGTATCGAGCACGCGCAGCTTATTGTACTCGTCTTCCACCGGTGTACGCGGCGTGATACTTTGCCGCAACAATTCTTCTTGCAGCCGGGAAGCAGTGATCGGGCGGCCATCGACCCGGGCCACGATTGTCTCCGTCTCTCCTCGACGGCTCGTGCCGCAACCCGCAACAATGATAATGGCGATTACGGCCGCTGCCCGGCCGGCGGTAAGTCGGTAACAAAGATTAGAATGCCGCACGATCGCTCTCCCCGTTTGTCGACTTCAATTCGCCAACATAAGACTTCAAGAAACCTCAGGCAACCCCAACAGGAGGGAAAATGCCGAAGGATAAGCTGTGGAGGGTGCGGGCTGTTTCGGTACCTGAAGATCACCCTATGGCAGTTACTTGAAGCGATAGCCAACGGAGACCCGGTAGGAATTGTCCAGATCCTCGTGGTCCAGAAAGGCCAAATCGAGATCCCAGCGCCAGAGGCGGGCACCCAGGCCGGCGGTCAGCTTGCCCATATCCGACCCCAGGCGCCCGAAAAAGAGCCCGCGGTATCCCGCTTCCAGACCGAGGTGTAAATCAACCGAAACTGAACCGGCCCAGTACTGGCTGCTGGTCTTGCGATTTTCAAAAAACGTTTCCGCCTCGAACGCTGCGCTAATCAGCCACTGATGCCAATTATAATCAGCTTGCCCGCCCCAGTTGACACGCGGCACTATCGTTTCGGTTGTCCCCGTGTTGTAGGAGAGATACGTACCGGTGGCGTCGGCGACTTTGATCCCCAGGGTTATCGATTGCAACGGATTCCACCTAACTCCGGCATCCAACCCGAGACCGTATGCCGTTTCGGAGGCGATGTCACGGTAAATGAACTTTCCCGTCATGCCCCACGACCAGTTGGGACCCGCGCGGTAGGCCAGACTGGCGCAAAACATGTAGTCGCCGTGGCCGCGGGTCTCCAGGACATAAGGGCGGTTTTTGAGCGAATCGAGTGCGGTGATGGCAATGCCCCCGCCGCCCAGATAGTAGAATAACGCACCGAAGGCGAAGCGCGAATTATGGCGTCCCGGCCAGACAAGACTGACCACGTCGTGATTCAGCAGTGAACCGAATGTCTCAGAGTGCATGGCAGTAAGCTGGGGCACAAGTGGATCGACGAGTGCGGCGGGGTTCCAGAAGACCGAGGTGGCATCTCCGACGGAGGCAACGTATGTTCCCCCCCGACCCAGGGCCCGCGCCCCAACCCCCAGTGAAAACGGCTCGCCGGCATACTTCGTCGCCGACGCTGTCTTACAGAATGGAGGTACAATACAGAGGGCTATTGTGGCAATAAGAAGCACATGTCGAGATCGCCTGATCATCAGCATCATGACCTCTTTGGTTATACAACTTCCGGCGGGAATATAATCAGCCCGGTGGCCAAAACAACGCCCAAGTTGCCCCGTAGCTATTCATGCACGGGGACAATGAATAGTCCGCATGCTGCCGATTTTACCAGAGTCAAATGATGGCCAAGACATTAATGACAATCACCACGGACCTGCTTTCAAGTAAAGCATTTGACATACGGGCTGACAGATCTCCCAAGAAGATAATGCAGTTACCTGCACAAAGGACTTTTCATAGCATGCAAGAGGAAGCCAGGCGCGCAAGCGAATCAGCAACCGCTACGGCTCCGCTTTGGCCTCCTGCAGAAGGACCCGGATGCTGGCCTCGTAGAGCTGACGCGGGCGAAAACCGATGTGGCGCTCGACAATCTCCCCCTTGCCGTTGATTAAGAAGCTGACCGGAATGCTCCGAAAGTCGCCGTACTTGACAATGATCTCCTGATCTGCAATGAGGATCGGGTACGGGATCTTATAATCGTTAGCAAAGGCCCCGATCACTTCAGTCAAACCATGGTCCAGGGCAATGCCCACGATGATGACCTTCTCGCGCTTGAAAGCTTCATGCACCTTAATCAGATGCGGAATCGTCATCCGGCAGGGCACACACCACGTAGCCCAGAAATCCAAGAGAACAATATACCCCCGGTAATCGGAAAGCCGGAAGGTACCGCCCTCCAGGCGCGGCAGTTCAAAATCAGGAGCCATCTGCGCCTGGGGCTCTATGATCTCCTTGTACCGCGTCCGGGCAGCAGACTCTTCCCGATCGGGCACTTCGCTTTGCTCGATTTGGGACAGCGGCTCTTCTTTTCCGTCTCCCGAACAGCCACCGATTATGCATACTGAGGCCAAAAGCGCCAACCAGAACACGCCGATAATTGAAAACTTCGCCGAACGCGCCATCATGGAATTCCTCTGCTTCCGTGAAAGCTATGAAAGCCAAAAAAGAAGCTACCGCTGCTTAATTTATCCGAGAGGGGGGCAGGGAAACTCGGACAAAGTGCGGAAAACAACGGTAGCCCTAATTCGCCCAATTTTTACCCTATAAATGCTAGCCGAAACCACCCTGATTGTCAACTCCTTTTTGACATTCACCGTTTTTGCACCTGCGCCCCAGGCAAGTCGCAGTTACTCATTAAATTACGCCTAAGCTGATTCAGCGAAAAAGGATCCCCCTGACGCGCGCACGCGGACAGCAAGCGAAAGGTGTACAGGCTAACTTGTTGCCCGTCATTTCGATGACCTCTTGCGACTTTTTTTCGACTCCAGAAAGGATTTGTAATCCCCTTTCTTGTAATGCCCTCCGCCGGCGTACTCGGCAAAGTTGAGAAAATCAGGCCCACTCCGATACCCCGGAATGTAAAAGAGCTTCTCCCCCTTGGGGCTGACAAACCAATAGGTCGGATACCCTCTCACCCCGTATACCCGGCGCGACAATGCCCGCTCGGTGAGCCTCTTGCCCTCATGCATGATCGGTTTATTTGACTCCGCGTTGACCTTAACGGCCACCATGTTCTTCGAAATAAAGCCAACGACGGCCTTATCCCGGAAGGTGGAGCGATCCATTTTCTTGCAATAGCCACACCAGGTGGTGTAGAAATCAATCAGGACGTGCTTGCCCTCTTTTTTGGCCCGGGCCATCCCCACATCGTACGAAAGCCACGATATTTCCGCCGGCGCCGGTGTGCTGGCGGCAGACTTTTTTGCACCTTCCTGGGCCATGCTAATGGGAGGCCCCCAAAGCAGAAGCCCCCCCAGAAAAACACCTGCGGATACAAAGGTGAGTGCTCCACGCCTCATCACAGATCTCCAGTCAATCAAGAGTGATCATCTCCGCTATTGTGCGCGACATTATCCTCCTGCCTTAGTACAGTACACTGCTTCGTTGCCCAAAAGTTCCCGCAGGTCGCTGAGCAGCCGGCGGTCGGAGGCTACCCGGCGCTTCCGCGCGCGCGCGCGGATCGTGCGGCCGTTCTTGTGGTAATGGAAATAGACCGCGCCACGGCCGTCAACCGAATTATCCAGAATGCGTTCTATTTCATCTAATACTTCAACTGTGGCGTTTTCCTCGTCCAAGTGGATATGCAAATCAAGGTCGACACCCTGGCGAATATCGGCCAGCGGCTCGGCTCTCTGCAACAGTAACTTGGGCCGCTCCTCCTCGCGGACGGAGGTGAACCCGGAAAGCAGGACAGCGCTGTCCACAGTGAGCATGCCCCGGTATCGGCCGTATAGTTCGGCAAAGCAGATCACCTCGACCGTTCCCCCGTTGTCCTCCAAAGACAAGAAGGCCATCAGGTTGCCCTTCTTGTCGAGGGTGGTCTTGATCGACTGGACGATCCCGCCGAGCGAAACCTCCGAGCCGTCGGGCAAATCCGCAAGCCGGTCAGTCGAACCGGTCGCAAAAAGGGCTATCTCATCGGTGTATTTGTCAAGCGGGTTGCCGGTCACGTAAAAGCCGAGGACCTCCTTTTCCCGGGACATCGCCTGCTGCTCAGACCAGGGAGGCATATCAGGCAATTCCGGCTCGGGCAACGATCCGTCCACGCCGCCGAAAAGCGACCGCTGGCCCTTGATGCGGTCGGCCTGGGCGGCCTGCCCCCAGGCCACAATTCGATCCAGGCCCGCTACCAGCCGCGCGCGGTGCACCCCCAGGGAATCAAAAACCCCGCCGGCGACTAACGATTCCAGCGCGCGCTTGTTGACTACCCCCATGTCGGCGCGGTTGATAAAATCGAACAGCGAGCGGAACGGTGCGCCTTGCTCGCGCGCGGCCACGATCTTTTCCACGACGCCGTGCCCCACGTTCTTGATCGCCCCCATGCCGAAGCGGACGGCCTCACCCTCGACGGCGAAATAGGTCAGCGACCTGTTGATGTCCGGCGGCAAGACAGCAATGCCCAAGCGCTGGCACTCACGGCGCAGCACAGTCACCCGGTCGGTGTTGTCGATTTCCGAAGTCAAAAGCGCCGCCATGAACTCGACCGGAAAGTGGACTTTCAAGTACGCGGTTTGATAAGCTAAAATCGCATAACACGTCGAATGCGATTTGTTAAATCCGTAACGAGCAAAAGCGGCCATGAACTCAAAAATCTTTCTGGCCCCTGCCTCGCGGATTCCGTTTTCCCGGCATCCGGCGATGAACTCCTCGCACATCCGGGCCATGATTTCCGGATCCTTTTTGCCCATGGCCTTGCGCAGGCGGTCGGCCTTGGCCATGGAGAACCCGGCCAGCTGGGCGGCCACCTTCATGACCTGGTCCTGGAAGACGATGACCCCGTAGGTCTCCTGCAAGATCGGCTCCATCTTCGGGTGCTGGTAGCGGACCTTTTTCTTGCCGTGCTTGCGGTCGATGTACTCATCGATCATGTTGGCGTCCAGCGGGCCGGGGCGGTACAGTGCGTTCATCGCCACCAAATCACTTAAGTGCTCCGGCCGGAGCTTGCGCAGGTAGTCACGCATTCCCGAGGATTCAAACTGGAAGACACCGACCGTTTCACCCGAAGCGAACAGCTCGTAGGTCTGGCGATCATCAAGGGGCAGGCGGTCCAGATCGATCCGCTGACCCCGGTTTTCCCTGATCAGGCGCACGGTATCGTCAATCACGGTCAGCGTCCGCAAGCCGAGAAAGTCCATCTTCAACAGACCGATTTGCTCGATCGCCTGCATCTCAAACTGTGTTGTGATTTCGTCCTTGTTCGATTTAAAGAGCGGCACGTACTCGTCCAGCCGGCCCGGGGCAATGACGACTCCGGCCGCATGCGTGGAGGCGTGGCGGGTCAGGCCCTCAAGATTCTGCGAGATGGCCAAAAGACGCTGAATGCGCGGCTCAGAGTCGGCCAGCTCTTTAAGCTCCGATTTGAGCTTCAACGCCTTTTGCAGCGTCATATCGACCTGGAAGGGAATCATCTTGGCGATGCGGTCGACCTCAGCATACGATACCCCCATGACCCGGCCGACGTCACGTACCACGCCGCGGGCGGCCATGGTGCCGAAGGTGATAATCTGGCACACCGAATCGGCCCCGTATTTCTCGATCACATAGCGGATGATCTCATCGCGTCCGCGATCGGAAAAATCGATGTCGATGTCCGGCATCGAAATGCGCTCGGGGTTTAAGAACCGTTCAAACAGGAGTCCGTACGCGATGGGATCGACGTTGGTGATTCCCAGGACGTAGGAAACGAGCGAACCGGCAGCCGAACCCCGTCCGGGACCGACCGGAATCCCGCGGGATTTGGCGTGGTCGACAAAGTCCTTGCAGATGAGAAAATACCCCGGAAAGCCCATGCCGGTGATCACCGACAGTTCGTAGCTCAGCCGCTTTTCCAATTCGGGAGTAACCTTGTCGTACCGCTCGGCCAGACCACGTTTGGCCAGGTCAGCCAGGTACTCCCCCGGATCATCGTAGCCCTCAGGGAGCGGAAACCTGGGGAGGAGGTACTCTCCCCACTTAAGCTCCAGGCGGCAGGCCTCGGCGATTTTCAGGGTATTCTCCACCGCTTCCGGAAAATCGGCAAACAACTGCTTCATCTCCTCCGGGGACTTGAAATACAGCTGGTCGGTGCCGTAGCGCATGCGGTCGGTATCTTCGAGCTTCTTGCCGGTCTGAATGCATAAGAGCGCGTCGTGGGCGTCGGCGTGCTCTCTTTGGAGGTAATGGCAGTCGTTGGTAGCAACCAAGTCGAGGCCCAGTTTTCCGGCCAGGGCAACGAGCTGCGGCCGGAGTCGGTCTTCAAATTCCAGGCCGTGGTCTTGCAGTTCGAGATAGAAGTTTTCTTTACCGAAGATGTCCAAGTATCGCCGGGCGGCCTGCTCGGCGCGCCGGCTGTTTTCGCGCTGCAGGTGATAGGCAATCTCTCCCCGGCCGCACGCCGAGGTGGCAATCAACCCGTCGCGATATTTTGTGAGCAGCTCAATGTCGATGCGCGGGCGATGGTAAAAACCTTCCAGGTACGCGGCGGTGGCCATCTTGAGGAGATTCTGATAACCGGCCAGGTTCTTCACCAACACGACAAGATGAAAACCGGCGTCGGGCATCCCGGGGATGCGCTCTTTTTTCGTACGTGATTCGGGTGCGACGTACATTTCGCAGCCGATGATCGGCACCACACCGGCCGCACGGCACTTGTTATAGAACTCAATTACGCCAAAAAGGTTTCCATGATCGGTCAAGGCCAAAGCCGGCATCTTGTACTCCGCCGCCAGGCGTACCATATCATTAATGCGGCAAGCACCGTCCAGAAGCGAATACTGGCTGTGGTTATGCAGATGAACGAAGTCGGCGTGCTTTCTCAACGGTGACGACCTCCATGCCGCAGGCGCGAAAAGCGGCAGTACAGCAGGCCGAAAACAAATCCGCCGATGTGGGCAAAATACGCCACGCCAGGTGTGCCGGCTCCGGCCAAGGTCGGCAAGCCATAGAAAATCTGCAAAATAAACCAGAACCCGAGGAAAAAGACGGCGGGCAGCCAGACCAACCGCACAAAGAAGAACAGCCAGATCAGAGTGAGCACACGCGCCCGGGGAAAGGCCACTACGTACACACCCAGAAGCCCGGCGACAGCGCCGGAGGCACCCACCAGGGGCACCTGCGCGCTCGGGTTGACCACCACAAAAGTCAGCACAGCCACCGCGCCGGAAAGGAAATAAAAAATCAAAAAGCGCACTGGCCCGAGCTTATCTTCAACGTTATTCCCGAATATCCAGAGATACAGCATGTTGGTGCCCAAGTGAAACCATCCGCCGTGCAGGAACATGCTGGAGAAAACAGTCAGCGGGATGGGGACGGCCAGCGCGGGGGTCAACTCGGCAAAGTGGGTGATCTCGTATGGAATTGCCCCGTACTTTAAGACAAGATCCCGAACCCCTGCGCCCAAGGCAAACTGATAGAGGTAAACCGCCACATTGAGTACAATCAGCCCGACGGTGAGGACCGGCTTGCGGATCGTGGGTATGTTGTCTTTAATCGGGATCATCGGCGTTTGTCCTGCCTCGTACTTTGTAAAGCGAGGAGTACGATCTCAGCAAAGCGCACCTTTGGCGAACCGGGCAACCCGCCCTCCAGTGATATGCTGACGCTGCCGACAGATAACGTACCGGGGGCGGCGGCATCCGCGTCAGCCATTCTACTTCTTTACTACGGTAAAATAACGCAAAAAGAAATCCTCGTGGCCCACCCTGTCGCGGGCGATAATTTCCAGCTTGTGCCGGCCCAACTTCAACTCTTCACGGGGGCGGGTCCGGCACTTATATGTTTCCGGGTCGTATTCCGGGATCAGCCACTCGCCGTCAAGCAGGATTTCGACGTCCTTGTCCGAGCCGATCCCCGAGAGGTTATCCACAATCCGGAAAGTGATCTCCGGGCGCCGGGCACTGGTCTTGGAGCCCTTGCCGGGAATCACCCGGCTGATCTTCGGCGGCTTGGTGTCAGCCACCAGCGCATACGGACCCAACGACCAAACCTGTGCGGTCATGAACTTCGCCGCAGGATCCACGTCGCGGCCCAGATACTCCCAGTCTTTGCGGTCGATACTCAGGGCATACAACGCGAGATCATCGACCGCTGCGGCCAACTCCGCATAGGAGATCCCCACCTCGACTTTGCGCGCAAACGGTGCGGAAACCGGCTCGAACGAGTACACCTTCGATGTCGGCTTTGGCTTTAAGTTCCTCGGATAGACGAAAGGCTGAATGCGGAAAAATCCGCCGTCATAAACATCACCTATCTTAAACCGCGCTCGGGCCAGGCTATCGGCGGAGAAAACCACGCTCCCCTCTTCCGGAACGACGGCAACAAGATTCTCCGGCCAGAATAAGACATCTCGGTTAGGGCTTTTCTCCCCGGGACCCAGCACGCTCATCAGACCTGATCGGTCCCGGTCCAAGACGAACCGTCCCCAGAAGCCAGCGGTGGTAATCTTCTTGAATTCTGCGGCGTCCAGGTAGAGGGCCCACTCCCTCAAAGGGGGATCGCTACTCTGAATTTCCGTAAGCACCAGATCGTCGGAAACGGGGACCCCGGAGTTTGACGAGCGGAGCACAATACCGGCTGGGGCGAATTCGCCGATGACCGGCAAAACGGCCCTCTTGTGAGGGGCTAATTCGGAGGGCAGGCCTCCCGGCGCCTCAAACAGGAATGCTGTCTCGGCTCCCCAGTGATCCACCAGGATCAGTTCCAAACGGTCACTGCCGGCAAATGGTCCCGGAACAATGTAATCGAAATGCTCGGCCGTGATCGAGTCGGTTTTTTCCCAGACCTTCTCCCAGGTTTTCGCATTCCGGGCCTTACGCCGCAATAAAAGCCGGGCAATATAATCGTCCGGATCGCTGGCGCGGCCGGTCACGTACCACTGTCCACGAAGCTCTTCAACTCGCACGTCTTCCACGTGCGGCGGCCGGTTGAAGAGCAGGGTCAACTCGAGGACGGCCTCGTTCCCTGCGGCGTCGCCAGCAGAGATTGTTAGGTGATTTTCTCCCGGGACAAGGGGCGAGCCGGGCCGGGCAGGATCGAGGATGCCCTGCCCCAGTTCGGGATCGTACCACCGCAACAGGTTGTCCGGATGCCGGTACAGATTGTGCACGTGCGCACCGGTAGCGGCCAGCCAGGCAAAATCGTAGTCCAAATCGACCTGTCGGGTCAGGGCAAAATCGAGCGAATCGTACGTCACTTCGAAAAAGCGCAGATCGTTTGCCGTCACCGCCAGGCGGTACGGCACCATGGCATATTTCTTGTACCCGGTAGGATCTGTACAATCCACAGCCAGCCCGATCGGGCCGTTTACCGTGATCCGCTTCTTGATCACGTAGTGTCCCGCTCGCCCGGATTTTTCCGCTTTCAGATAAACCGGAGACAAACCACCGGCGACAGTGGCTTGCGGATCGAAGGACAATAGAGGACGCACCAAAACGCCGCGGAACACCGGGCGTGTCCGGTCACGGTAACCGACGTCAACGGCTAAAGGATTGCACGGGCGGTTGTCGGCCGTGCGGATTTCGAAGTGCAAATGCGGTGGGCCGCGCCCCGTCTGGCCGGTATATCCAATGACCTCTCCCCGGCGAACGGGCAGTTCATCCGGGAGGGGAAAAAGATTGGTCCGATAACGCCTTAAGGAGTACTGCTGGTCTTCCACGTACTGGCGGATGGCTCTATTGAACTGCGCAAGGTGGCCGTACATCGCGAGGTGCCCGTCGGCCAGCTTGAGGTAGACGGCCTTGCCATAGCCCCAGTACGAAGTTGTAATGCGATAGACATACCCCGAGTCGGCGGCGCGTACTTTTAGACCCTCTTTGCCGCCGGTCGAGATATCGAGGCCGCCGTGGTAGTGGGCATCACGGTGGGCGCAAAACCCCGAGGTGATGTTGTGTGATTCTTCCAGCGGCCACACGTACGGCGCGGCAATCGAAGCCGACGCGCCGAGACGAAAGACGAATAACAGTACCCCGCAGCGCACGATATGTCGCAGTCGAGCTTGTCTTTTCATGGCTGTTTTATAGAACCAGCGTTCAGCGATGTCAATTGTTTTCCCGGCCATCGCTCGCGCCCACTTTTCGCTTGGTCCTGTGGAGGCAGTCAATGACGAAAGGCTCAGGCCACCCGACCGGCCTTACATGTTGGAGTGAAGGGTGCATTTTCTTGTTGTGCCATAATCAGTTCCCGCTATTGCGACGCCCTGGTGGGGAACATTTATGCCTGAACTGCCCGATTTTGTTTGGGTAATCGCCGCCGGCGTGTTTATAATATAGGTTTATAATTGTGCCCGGTGCGATTTGTATTTACCCGCGTCCAGGGCCGGCCGACTATAGATAACAAACAGTTCAAAGCCCGGGTCAAAATAGGGGAGCCGAAACTGGACAGGAGACAATGCGATGGTAATGAAGCTGTTGCGTCGGAGCACCAAGCCGATTATCTGGATCGTGGCGCTGGCCTTTATGGGCACAATCTTTCTGGCCTGGGGCATGAACCTCACCCGCCTCCCGGCGGAAAAGGGAATCGTAGGCAAGGCCGCCGGGAAAGACATCCGCGATGAGCAATACCGCCAGGTGCTGGATTACATGTACTACCAGTACCACCAGCAGAATCCCGGGAAGGAGCTCACGGACAGTGACGCCAGGCAGATGCGGGATGACGCCTTCACCACCATCGTCGACGAATTGCTGTTCGCGCAGGAACGCCGGCGGCTGGGTCTCGGACTGCCGGACAACGAACTGGTTGATCATCTGCGGCGCTTCCCGCCAGATTTCTTGCGCTCCAACCCGGCATTCGTGACCGAGGGCACTTTCGATTACACGAAGTACCAGCAGGCGATGCTCGACCCGCAGTTGGGCCCATTCTGGGCGCAGGTCGAGGGAGCGATGCGCCCCCAACTCCAACGGATGAAGTTGGATGAATACGTGGTTTCTCTGACCCGGGTCACCGACCCGGAAGTCAAGTTGCTCTACGAGTCTGCCGAGCAAAAGTGCAAAGTCCGTTACGTGAGCGTGCCTTTCGCCGTCTATGCCAATCGTATCACCGCGGTTGATTCCCTGGCCGTGGAGCAATATTACCAGGCCCACCGGGAAGATTATTATCAGGGTGAAATGGCCGAGTTGGATTACGTCACTTTTAACAAGAACCCGTCCGCGGAAGACACCGCCGTAGTGCTCAATGAACTTACGGACCTGCGCCGGCAGCTTATGGACGGCGCGGACTTTGCGGAGCTGGCCCAGACGTATTCCGACGAGCCCGGGGCAAGCGAAACCGGCGGGGACCTGGGATGGTTCGGGCACAAGACCATGGTCGCCGCCTTCGACCGCGCAGCTTTTTCTCTGGATACCGGGGTGATCTCCGAGCCGGTGCTCACGCGTTTCGGATACCACCTGATCAAGGTGCATGAGAAACGGAAAGTCAACGACTCCGACCAGGTGCACGCCAGCCACGTCCTCTTGAAGGTTGAAACATCGGGGCGGACGCTGGGTGACCTGCGGCTGCGGGCCCAGCAGCTCATCGAAGACCTGGACGAAACACCTTTCGATTCGCTGGTTGTGATATACAGCCTCAGCTCGCGCAGTACCGGAAAATTCGACCGGGGCAGCGCCATCCGCGGTTTTGGCCGCGACAAGAACATCGAGGAATTCGCCTTCCACGGCAAAATCGGGGCGGTCTCCAACGTGATCGACAAGGATCGTTTCTACGCGGTTTGCGTAATCAAGGGGCGCTATCCCGCGGGGCATCAGCCTCTGAGTGAGGTCCGGGGCGCGGTCGAGCAGGCAGTCAAAATGAGAATGGGTGCCGATTCCGCGCTCGCCCAAATCCGGAAAGTGGAAGATGAACTGCACGCGGGCAAGACGCTTTCTGCGGCGGCGGAGGCTGCCGATCGCACTGTCAACGAACTCGACTTTTTTGGGCGCTTTGAGCAGATCCCCGGGATCGGTCCGGACCCGGCGTTCCGCGGCACGGTGTTCTCCCTTTCAGAAGAGAATCCGATCTCGCCGGTGTTTAAGGCGGCCAGGACGTACTGTATTGTGGAGCTGATCGACCAAACGCAAGCCGATCTCGAACGGTACACCGAACAACGCGACTCGCTCTACCAGGTCGTGCTCAATGGGAAGCGCGGCAACCTATACCAGATGTGGCATGAGGACCTCCTCGAGAAAGCACAGGTAGAGGATTTCCGCTACCAGCTCCCCGGCGGATATTAACGGGCCGATGCCGCCGAAATAATCGTGTCGGGTTTCTCCGCCCCGCTTTGCGGGACGTCGGAACGCCGACCTACAAAAAGGCGCGGAGTATATCCGTCCGCGCCCTTCAATAAAAAACCAAGTATCTGAATGTCGTCTACATCTCTGGCTGTCTGTTCTTGACCCTGGTCCTCAACCAGAAACAGAGAGCCAAAAGCGCGAAACCCGCCAGGCTGACGTACGGGCCGGACGAACCGGTAACGGAAGCCCACAGGCCTTCGTGTGCGTCGTAATAATCTTTAAAACTGGCGAAAGCAACAATCAATCCGGCAATCCCCACACCCATCAAGGCGTCACCGGCAACCAGTCCGGACCCGAAAAGTATGCCGCGTTCGTGCCGCCGTCCGTAGATTTCCTTTTTGGAGACTTTTTTCACCAAAAGGGCGATAATCCCCCCGGCCATAATCGGGGTGGAAAGGCCGATTGGCAAGTACATCCCGATGGCGAACGGCAAGGAACCCACGCCGACGAGTTCAATGGATGCAGCCAACAGGGCGCCGGTGATTATCGGCAGCCAGGGCAGGTTGCCGGTCATCACGCCGCGCACCACCTCGGACATCACGTTGGCCTGCGGGGCCAGCATCGGGGTCGGATGGGTAGCGTCCTGCACGAACCCAAACGCGTCATTTAACAGGAAGATGACCGCCCCCATCACCAGGGCGGGGAAAAGCAACCCCACAAATTCAATCATTTGCTGTTTTTTGGGTGTGGCGCCGAGGAGGTACCCGGTCTTTAAGTCCTGGGCGATATCCCCGGACATGCAGACGGCGATACATACGACTGTGCCCACCGACATGGCGGTGATCATCCCCGAAATACCGCTGACCCCGAACTTGAGCAACAGCAGGCAGGTGACCAACAAGGTGGCGATGGTCATGCCGGAAACCGGCGAGGAGGATGACCCCACCAGCCCCACGATTCGCGCGGCGACGACCACGAAGAAGAAACCAAAAATGATCGCCAATAATGCGCCCAGGAAGTGCAACTGGGTTCCGGGAAAGGCCCAGATAAGAACGGCGATTAGAAGCGACCCGGCCAGGACCATCGACATCGGCAGATCCCGATCGGTACGCGGGACGCCCTCCCCTGTCTTGACGCCGCGGTGAACCAGTTGCCCGAACCCGGCGGCAAACGAGCTGACAATCACCGGGAAAGCCTTGATGAGGCTGACAAATCCACCGAGGGCCACCGCGCCGACACCGAGGTACTTAATATAGAAATTTCGGATATCGCTGGCGGTCATCTCGGCGATAGGTATATCCGCAGGCGGAACCAGACCCGCCGGCAGGTGCGAACCAATGTAGTAAAGCAGCGGGGCAATCCCGACATAGCCCATCAGCGCCCCACCCATCATTAAAGCGGCAATGCGCGGGCCGATGATGTAGCCGACACCCAACAGCGCCGGCGTGGCGTCGATGCCGAAGGTCCCGCCCTTCATCAACCCTTTGAACTGGTAGTCAACGTTTTCCGGCCACAGGCGGCAGGTATCCATGAGAATTTTGTACAGCGCACCCAGCCCCATGCCCAGAAACACGGTGTGGGCCTTGCCGCCACCCTCGTCACCGGCGACGATGATTTCGGCGCAGGCCGTGCCCTCGGGGAAGGCTAGTTTCCCGTGCTCTTTCTCCACGAGGTATTTGCGCAGGGGTATCATCAACAGGATGCCCAGCGAGCCGCCCAGAAGCGAAAGCCCCACGATCTGCCAGGCCGTGATCTCGTAATCGAACCCCGGCAACGTGCCCTGCCAGATCAAGAAAGCGGGGACGGTAAAAATTATGCCCGCGGCCAAGGATTCGCCTGCTGAACCGATCGTTTGCACGATGTTGTTTTCCAGGACGGTGACTTGGCGAAAAAACGTCCTGAGAACGGCCATCGAAATGACCGCCGCGGGAATCGACGCCGAGACGGTCATCCCGACTTTCAGGCCGAGATACGCGTTGGCCACACCGAAGACCACCGAGATAATCACGCCGAGCACGATTGCTTTGAGGGTCAGTTCCGGAATTATCTGATGAGCCTTGATTACCGGCTCAAAACCGCCAGGAGAATCTTGCTTGTTTTCCGCTGGGGACACACAGCCTCCTATGGTTTCATATATCAAAAACGGTTCATCGACTCCGGGATCGCAAACAGCGCTCTTTTCCGTGTTGGCTGCCGAAATCCGCTTCAGCCGCCACGCTATATTGGCCCAAACATAGAGTCACCTCCCGGCAGAATCAAGGGATTGTTTTGCCGACAGTTAACCCAGCCCGGGGCAATCACGCCCGGTGAGGACCAACGCCGGGGGTTCGAAAAGCAGAGTCCCGTGCAAGGGATTTTGCGCTGCACCGCGCCATTTTTTCCACAATGTCGCAAATCCCTGCATATTACGGCGGGGGCAAAAAAGCGCGTATCTCAGCCTAAAATGGTGCCACACAAGGAGGATCGAACAAGACTATGCCCAGACTGCAAAACAATGCACAAAAACTGAACTTTTCTAAGTTGTTGAATTACATGGCAATGCGTGGCCGTACATAAAGTAATTCGTTGAGCGCCAACGGGTTTTCGGAAAATAAGACGGAACCGCGGGTTAGCTTACGGGTAGTATGCTGGGAAGGAGCGGATTTTGACGAAAGAGCAGGTTATCGCAAAGCTCAAGGAGTGCCATGACCCGGAAATACCCCACGTCAACATTGTTGACCTGGGTTTGATCTACGACGTGAGGGTGGATGGATCGAAGGTGGAAATCGACATGACGCTGACCGCCCGTGGTTGTCCAATGTCTCAGCCGATGGCGATGGATGCCAGGGTGAAGATTATGGAGTTGGATGGTGTGGATGAGGTTATGGTGAACATCGTTTGGGATCCGCCCTGGACTCCCGAGCGAATGACGGAAGCCGGGAAAAAGGCGCTGGGCTGGTCAGCATGAATAATCAACGCGATCAAGGCCACGGAAGGCCAATCACCTCATGCAGGAGGATGCGTATCGAAAGAAAATTATGGTTTACGGCAATTTTTTTGTTGACAAAAGACCCTGGTGGTACGTTTTTTGTAGTAGACAGGGTCGAACCTGGAGGCTCGGTCAAGTGAGCCGGCTTATTCACCCGGTCGGAAGCCCCTCGCCGCAATGGAACTCCGGGTGGACGATAAGCGAGGAAAACCCGGAAGAAAAGTAACACAAACCTTTAAAGCCAACGGGGGTGGATTGATGACGCGTTGGGGAAAATGTTTGGCTGCGGCGCTGGTGGTGGTACTGGCCTTAGGGGCTAACGCGACCGCGAAGGATGCAGTGACCTTTGGGGATGCTACTCTCGCGAAGATCACTCCGAACACACGGACGGTAACCATCCCGATTAGCATCAGCAACACCAAGAACCTGGCGGCAGTTGATCTGCCGTTGAGGTTCGGAAGCCCGGGTGACGGGATCAATCTGCTGGAGGTGGATTTCGAGAGCGGGCGGGCCCATTACTTTGATCTTAAGGTCGCGCTCATTGACAACGAGGAAAAGACGGTAATCATCGGGCTCTTGTGGATGTCGAACCTACCGATGAAGCCGGAGTTAAAGATCGGGGATGGTCTCCTGGTAACACTGAACTTCGAGGTCACCGACCCGACCATCGAAGCGATTACGCTTGTGCCGACCAAGTTCCAGGACCCGGACCGTGAACTCAGCTTCATTTACACTGAAGTCGGCGACGACGGGGTGTTACGCGTTGATCAGCTGACGCCGGAGTTCGGCGAGGCGACATTCCCGCTTGCTACCGCAGGACCGAAGATCCCGGAAAAGTGGGCTTTGCTGCAGAATTACCCGAACCCGTTCAACGCCTCGACTTTGATTTCCTTTGACCTGCCGCGGGACAGTCATGTCCGGCTCGATGTGTACAACATCCTTGGACAACGGGTAGCGACACTGGCTGACGATTTCATGGCCGCCGGCAATCACAGCGTCACCTGGAGCGATGACGCGATTGCCTCGGGTGTGTATTTCTATCGCCTGCAGGCCGATGATTTCACGGCGACGCGCAAGATGACGTTGCTTAAGTAACCGGCCCCACATCGAATTTGCCTGCCGCCCCGGTGATCATCCGGGGCGGTTTTTTTATCTATCGCCTGATTCGGCCCCGGGGAGGCACCTGACCCTCCGGAACTCAGATCACCAGGAAGACTAAACTCTCCCTGCAAGCAAGTAATTCGAGATTGGAATCGAAGGGGGAATCCTGACTGATGCGTACAGCCCAGGCGATGGACAGTAAATCCGACGGTTAACGATCAATCCAACGGGGAGCACATCTTCAACTAGAAATCTCCGCCGAGGGAGAAGTAATACATCGGGCGTTGGGCGACGCTGTTGAGATTGGTGCGCCAGGCGGTGTCAAAGCGCAAAACCAGAAAACCGAGGTTGGCTCGCATGCCGAACCCGAAAGAGGCTTTTATATCTTTCAACCGTGCCGGCCCGCCTGTTGAGGTGGCGCCTTTAAAGCCGCCGTCGCTGCGCCACGCGGCACCCATATCGTAAAACAGCGCCCCTTTCACCTGGGCGAGGGTCAGAGGCAACGGGAAACGCATCTGCAGATACTCGACAAAGGGGTAGCGGAACTCCAAGTTTACCAAGGCAAATCTAGTACCTGAAAACTCGTAATAATCAAAACCCCGCAACGGGGTGACCAACCGCGAAAAATACAGCCCCTCGACCTCGTAGACCTCGCTGGTGGCAATGGTTGAGCCAATCCAATTGTTGACCCCGCCCAAAAAGAATATTTTTGGGTTTTTACCTCCGGAGATTCCGCCGGTAACGCGCGCGGCGAAATCATACCGCTTCTTGATATGCCAGTACTGGCGGTAATCGAAGGTCACCGCCTGGTACGATATTCCTTGCGACAGGCCGTGGGGAGCGTATTCGGCTGAGATTCGATACCGGCGGCCGTTCACCGGCCCGGTCAGTCCCCAGATTACGGTATCGTGGACCAACGACAAAGACGCCACGAAAACGCGATCGGAACGGTCGTTATCGAATTCGCCGGGATGGTAGTACCGCCGATCAATAAACACAAACCAGCCGTCCCATTCGAGACGGGTGAACTTCGAGAACGGGCGGGAAAGCAGCCACTGCACGCCGTACGTTCGGTCGGAAAAGCGCCGCCATCGTCGGTTGGAATAGTATTCATATATGTATTTCGAATGGAAAATCCCCACGCCGTAATCGATCCGGCTGGCATTGTAAAAATACAAGAGTTGAAAGTTGCTCTGGTCGATCGTGTTGATCAGGTCGGTATAGAGCAAGAACTGGTGATCGCCAAAATAATCGGAGAGCACAAACACCACCTGCCCGCGCAGCCCGAAGAATGGGTCATACGAGGTGTTCCCGGCAGCCAGGTCGGGGGTGAACCTGACTTTATATTTCTTCTTGTGGTAATGGACCACACCATGCACGGTGTCCGGGGGAGGCTCCGACGAGACCGGCCGGAGGTCAACTTCGCGCCTGCCCGTCCTGGGGTTCCATGCCCGCCGGCCTTGAGAGTCCTCACCGAAAACTTCGGCCCAGACGGTATCTGCCGCCGTAGAATCCGGAGAGTCCTGTTCCCCGGGTGCGCGAACTGCCGCGCTGGTGTCACTGGAATCAAACAACGCCTCTTTCCGAATTGCCGGAGAACTGTACGCGTACCCGGTAAACTCCTGGTCTTCCAACTGCTCGATTTTTGCCCCCTCGACCGTTTCGCTCGGACCGAAGGCAAACACCGACAGCGAGTCCAACCCCATCCAGGTGCGGGCCAACTCGGTCAGGGGCAGGCTCTCGCCAGGCGGCACCTTGAGCTGGAGATCGCGCATCACGAAAATGTCGAATCCCCCATGGTAGAACCCGGAGAAGGCGATGCGCTCGCCATCGGGTGACCAGGTCGGCGAAAAACACCCCGATATCGAATTGGTGACGGGATAAACGATGCCGGAGTCAAGCTCATGCACGTAGAGATTAAAAATCCCGTTGCGGTCGGAAACAAAGCAGACCCGGCGCGAGTCGGGAGAAAAGACGGGAGACTGGTTCAGCCCCGTAGTGGCGGTCAGCGAACTCACCCGTCCGGTCGTGCGGTCGGCGAGGAAGATGTTGTAAGTCCCGTACTCAAAAACCGAGGCGGTATCAGGCAGCATAAGCTCGGTATCGATGGGGGGACGGTCGGAGGCAAAGGCAAGATACCTCCCATCCGAGGAGAAGACCGGATCCTGTTCGTCGTAGCGGTCGTCGGTTAACCGCTCAAGCTTCCCCGTCTTCAGGTCAACCGAATAGAGATCACTCTTGCCATGACGCCAGCCAACGAGCACTATCGTCCCGCCATCCGGGGACCACACCGGTGAACGCATTGCCCCCAAGTCAAATTCCCACTTCTGCTCGGTCTTATTCCCGGTCAGCGAATAAATGACCAGGACGTCTTTCCCATGACTCTTGGAGACAAAAGCCAGCCGATCCCCCAGAGGGGACCAGGCCATACCACTGACGTACGAGTGAAGTGACTCAAAGTCGGCCGACCGCTGCCCCTTGACCACCTTCTGGATCAGTTTGCCGTCCACAGCGGAGATAATGCGTATCTCCGTATAGTCACTCTGATCGGTGAAAATTGCCAGCTTGTTGCCCTGTGGCGCGAAGACCGGTTTTTCGTTGTAAAACGAGCCGTCCTTGGTATGGTCCGTCAGGGACCTGGCGAAATCGCGCGGCTCCTCCCGAATGGATATTTCAGGCCAATACGTTTTACGCAATCGCCGCTGCCACTCCCGGGAGAGTTCCCGGGTGTCCATTCCGAGAGCCTTCTTCAAACCATCATCCATTGACAACTCAGTCATTGACTTGTGCAGGATCTCGGCGATCTTTTCTTCGCCGTATTTTTCGGCGATATACAGCACTACCGACTGGCCTTCTTTGTACGCGAGGTAACCTCCTGCGTACTCCAGGGGAACCAAGTAGTCGTGGATGATCGCATCGCGGATAACCATGTCGCCGAACGAGTCCCAGCCGTGCCGCGAGGAATACTCGGCAAATCCCTCGGCAAACCACAACGGCACGTTAAACATGTAACGGCGCGAAACCAGGGAACTGAGGATACCGCCGTAGAGCAAATCGAACGTTACCGCGTGGGTAAGCTCATGATGCAAGACATGGCGGAAGTCCTCGTACGACCCGGTAAAGGGCATGACCATACGATTCTTAAACGATTCCGTGAAGCCGCCGACCCCCTCCTCAATCAGGCCGGGGCTGACGTTGGTCTGCTGAAAGTCGTTGTGCGACTGGTAGATAAGGGCCGGTACGCGCTTGTTCAGGCGGTGGTTCAGCTGCCGCGAGACCTCGATATACGCCGATTCCAGTACCGCCGCGGAAAACAAAGCCAGGTCATAGCCACCCTCGTAAAAGTAAATATCAAAATGATCGGATTCGATATAGGACCAGTCAAACCTGGCATACTGAACCTTGTTCTTCCCGAAATAAACCTCCTGCCCGCAAGCACTCTCGACAAGCCAGCCGGTCGTAAAGCTGGCGCAAAAGATCAGGAGCATCATCCGGGCCACCCGATCGGCCCATCCGGCTGAGTATGACTTTCTCATCTCCATCAACCTCCAGCCTTCCCCGGGCTTATCCTGACGCTCCCCGAATGTAATACGTTATTCGCATACTTTTGATTCCCGAAACAGGCAGCTACCGGCCTTTAGACATTCACTCTTTCAATATCGGCACCCAGCTTCTGCAGCTTTTGCTCAAGGCGATGGTATCCGCGATCGATATGGTAAACCCGCAGAATCTCGGAGGTTCCTGGCGCGGCCAGCGCCGCCAGCACCAGCCCGGCCCCGGCGCGAATATCGGAAGCCATCACCGAAGCGGCCCTTAAGCGTTTGACGCCAGTAATCGCGGCTTCCCCTCCCGCCAGGCGAATCTCCGCACCCATTCGCCCCAGTTCCATTACGAGAGCGAAGCGCTGGGGGAACACGGTTTCGGCCACACGGGAGTTACCGGACGAGACCGACAGAAGGGCCGTCATCGCCGGCTGCAGGTCCGTGGGAAACCCCGGATAAGGAAATGTGGTCACGTCGGCGGCCTCCAATCGTGACGGTCCCCGCACGGTGAGCTTGCTTTTGGTCGTTTCGATGGTGGCACCCATCTGCGCCAGTTTCATGGCCACGGCATCGAGATGATCCGGCCGCACATGGGTCAACTCGAGGTATCCGCCGGTGATTGCTGCCGCCATCATGAGCGTGCCCGCTTCCAGGCGATCGGGAAGCACCGTATACTCTACCGCCTTAAGCTTTCTTACCCCGGTGATCTTGATTAAGGGAGTACCGGCGCCCTCGATTTTGGCGCCGGCAGCCTCCAGAAATCTGGCGAGGTCGACGACTTCGGGATCGGCAGCGGCGTTGATCAGCACCGTCTTGCCCGCAGCCACTGTCGCGGCGGAAAGCAAGTTTTCCGTCCCGGTGTGCGTGGGGCGGTCAAAATACACCGTCCCACCAACGAGCCGCGGGGCTTCGGCGATGATATAACCGCCTTCTTCTTTAAAACTTGCGCCGAGCTTACTTAGCCCTTTCAAATGCAAGTCGACCGGGCGCGGTCCTAAGCTGCACCCGCCGGGCAGGGAAATCCTGGCCTTGCCCAGGCGCCCGATCAAGGCGCCCAGGACCAGAAACGACGCGCGCATCCGCCGCATCAAGTCATAGGGAACGTCATGGCGGTTGATGTTCTCGGCATTGATCGAGAGGCGTTGTCCTCCCGGGTCGTAGTTGCACTCAGCGCCAAGGTGGGTCAATACGTCCAACGCGGTGTGCACGTCGGCTAAGTCGGGCACACCGCTGATCACCGTAGTGCCCTTCTCAACCAGGAGCGCCGCGGTCATAATCGGCAGGACCGCGTTTTTCGATCCCTCGACGCGCAGCGAGCCGGAGAGTTTCTTGCCCCCGGTGATGATGAATTTGTCCACGACCTACACTTTCGAAAACTGCGGTATATCTCACGCGATCTGACCGCGAAATCCCGCCGGTCCTTATACGCCCGATAGTACGGTTTTGATTCACGCCGCGGAAGTCAAGGGAATAAATCCAGGGAGGGAGTAGCTATCGCAATTCGCTTGGGCGGGCAACACCCACCATCGCGGCGACTAACTTTCAATGAAGGTGGGCGGTGCCCATCCTACATACCTGCCCTACGGGTCTAATCTTCTTGACAGTTCACACGCCGTCATTATGATATGGTATGAAGGAATCCAGGCGCAAAACGACATTTCTTTTCATTATCCTGCTGGCGCTCTCTTTCGCCGTTCCCCCTCTTTCAGCGAAAGGATTATCTGCTCAACAGAAGGTAACCCCTGGCGTTGATTTGCAGATCCCGGATTCCGGCTATGTGCAAATTCTGACGACTCGGGATGGCTCGACACTCATTGGCCGCATAGTTGAGATTCGTGACAATGACGTGCGGTTTATGACGGACTGGGGAGAGGTGACCATACCCCTCGGGAGTATCACCAGGATACAGGAGATGGAACGAGCACTAGCGCGCAAGACCAAATACCAATTCACCAATCCTAATACGACGCGATTGTTTTTCGCGCCCACGGGCCGCACTCTACGAAAGGGCACCGGGTACTTTTCGAACTACTACGTTCTCTTCCCCGGAATAGCATATGCAATAACCGACAATCTTTCGATCGGCGGAGGGATGTCTATCATTCCATGGATTGATCTTGATGAGCAGCTATTCTATCTTACGCCCAAATTGGGGTTGAAGACGGCCAAGAACCTGCATCTCAGCGCCGGAGCTCTGCTTATTCGCGTGAATGATTTTGACGACGGTGATGATTTCAAGCTGGTTGGCGCCATCTACGGCGTAGGTACCCTTGGCACGCTCGACGAAAGCATTACCGCGGGGTTGGGCTATGGATTCGAGGGTAGCGACTTAGCAGATAAGCCGATGATTATGGTGGGTGGAGAACTTCGCGCCTCCAACCGTACCGCCTTTGTTACCGAGAATTGGCTATTCCCCGGGGCTGACAAACCGCTTGTCTCCTACGGGGTACGGTTTTTCGGTGAAAAGATAAGTGTTGACCTTGCGTTTATAAACGTGGTGAGTGAGGATGCCATCTTTCCCGGCATCCCGTATATAGATTTTGTCTATAATTTCTAAATGGCTTGTGTTGCCGGGTTTTTCCACCGCGGTTCGCCCGTCGTCAGAACCCGACTTACTGCTACTGCCCGTGATGTGATGACCGGGCCGATGTGGATATCTGCCGCCCCACAACCCCAACCTACCATCCAAGATTGCGCCAGACCAGTTTGATGAAACGCCAGGTGTCGGCGAGGGGGTTGATGTATGATTTGCCGCCGGTGTAAATCGTTGCAATCGGCACTTCGCCGATCCGGTAGCCCATCTTTCCGGCCTTGATCAGAACCTCTGATTCGAGATCATAGTCGGTTGTGGCCAGCTGAACACTATGCCAGACCTTCGTCGAAATCAGCCGGTATCCCGATTGTGAATCAGTGATTCGCTGTTTAATGATCTTCGAGATAATCCACGACGTCGTCTTGTTCGTCCACCAGCGATCAAAGGGCATCACCGTGAGATCAATTGTGCGCGCGCCGACGATGATATCATATCGGCCGGTGCGGTACAACTCCACGAAGGCCGGAATCGATTCGGGGGCATGCTGCAAATCGGCGTCGATAGTAATCACGGCCGCGAAGCCCTCCTGCTTTGCATAATCAAATCCGGTCAGGAGTGCCTGGCCCTTGCCGCGGTTGCCCTGATGCGCCAGGGGCATAACGTCCAGTTTCGCCAGGACCTCGCCGGTGGAATCGGCCGAACCGTCGTTGACCACGGCGACCGGAAGTTCCGGCGCCGCTTTTTTGCAGCGCGCGATGAGTTCGGGCAGGGTCTGTGCCGCGTTGTAAGCGGGAATGACGATGAGGATGCCGGAGGCCCTGGACACCGGGATTTCACCTCTGCTGCGAGGCTCATCCACCGGTGATACCCGGTCCCGATCAGATTGCGCCGCACACATATCGGTACATCGGGCCCGCTTCCGACTTGTGATCGGCCTTTTGGAAGGCCCAATCCGCCCCGGCGGTAGCAGCATATTCGGCGACTACCCGATCATACATCTTCTCAGCGCGCAAGTTTTTCTTATGGCAATCCCAGGTCAGAATCTCCCCGCGCTGATGAGAATCCACAAGCAGGAACTTCAAGACCGACGCGCCGATTTCCCGGGAGCGGAAAGGCCGGAAAATACAGAGTTCGGTGATTTGCGTCGGCGGGGGCACGCTCGGCCATTCCGCGGCGGACATGCTTCGCAGCAGGATGAACCCGACCTTGCCCTGGCCAATGACGATCCAGAATTTCATGCGGCCGGCCGAACCGTCCCAGTACTTCTCCCAGGGCGGGTACTCGATCAGCATCCCGGGCGGCGCAGTCGCACCTTCCAGCGCATTAAGCTCGCGCAGATATTCCTGTAACACCTGCCAGAGTTTTAGTTTCTCGGACGGCGTAACATCAACCAGTTCAATTGTCGCGGTCGGCATGACTGAATATTAGGCGAAAGACGGCCAGAGCCAAAAGTAAAATATGGCGATCAAATGCAACCGCGGGATTTGACTGCGATGCGAAGGTGCTACGATGATCGGAGCTATGCAATAAATGAGTGGCAGTTACGATCATCACTTAAAGCAGCACATGAGGTGTCGTCCAGGCAGCGTAATCGGGGAAATCACCGCCCCAAAAGCGAACGGGCCAGGTAGCGCAATCTCCAACGCGCCCGGCCAGCGGAGTATGGCAGGTCGCATTCGGCACAGGCGGCGTTCAGATCGGGACGCCTCTTGAGGAGGTTGCCCCGGAATCGGCGGTATTGTTCGTTGTTCCAGATATTCATAATCGGTTCGTCAAACACGTTGCCCAGCACGCTTCGTCCAGCGGTATCGCGGCAGCAGGGAACGCAATTGCCGTCAAACGTGACCGCCATTTGCGTCCAGGGATAAGGGCAAAGTCGATAGTGGCCCTTGCCCTCTTCCCGCTTCAGGTGACCGCAAAAATTGTGAAACTGGCGAGAAGTGAACCTGATCCGTGATGGCAGTGCGGCCGGGAAGAAATCCCGCATCGCCCGCAAAGATTGCGGCGCATCCACGCCCGCAAATGGCGTGATGTCATAGACATCGAGATGAATCCCCGGGCAGTTCCTCGACTTTTCCATGAGGTAGGCGAGGTTCTTGCACACCAGGTCAAAATGTCCCCTTCGGCCGCGGATGGCTTCGAAGACCTTTTTGTCGGAGGCGAAGTCGATCGAGGCCCGAAACGGCCCGGCGGCGATGAGTCTGTCGGCCGCGGCTTGATTAAGCATCGTGGCGTTGGTGGCGAAGATGGGGAAACGGCCCGCCCCAACAGCCATTTCGACAAAGCAAAGGAAATCCTTATTCTTGAACGGCTCGCCGTCGAGCGTCAGGTTGATATTCTTATTACCCGGCGCTACCTGGGCGATGCGCCGCAGAAAGAGCGCAAAATTTCCCATGGAGAGGTAGCCCTGCGGGCGCAACGCGTGATGGTCAGGGTTGCTCTGCGGGCAGAAACTGCATTTCAAGTTGCACCGGTTGGTCGGTTCGATGGTGTATTGGTACGGCGGAAACGAAAACCGGGTGCTCGGGGATATTTTGTATGCCCAGCCCAGGCGGAATAGATGCAGAAGCTTATTCATCACGTCCAGATTGGATCGGCAAGACAAGGCCGCCCGGTAATGTCGTTCGGGGAATGGTCGGGGCGAGCCGATTTGAACGGCCGACCTCTCGCACCCCAGGCGAGTGCGCTAACCAGGCTGCGCTACGCCCCGATGACGACCGCGAAGGAACAATCAGGGGATTTGCCCTTCGCCAATATACATAAAACCCCGTGTCCGGAAGAAAAATCAAGAGAAAAGCGCAATTAACTCCTCAACTTCCCGACGGATTTCGCTGAGCTCATCTTTTATTTGTTGCGGTCCGGGATCGTCGAGGGCATTAGGGAAACCCGGGTCATCCTTCTCACGCTTGCTTTTGAGTTTCTGCCGTGCGCCGAGTATGGTATAACCTTCGTGGTACAGCAAATCACGAATTCTTTCAAGGAGCTCGATGTCTTTTTTTTGATAAATCCGATTACCCGCCCGGTTTTTCTTCGGCCGGAGCGCGGCAAACTCTTTCTCCCAAAAACGCAGGACGTACGGCTTGACGCTGATCATTTCGCCGACCTCGGAGATCGAATAGTACAATCTCTCCGGCGGTCGTTTCAGCCTGACGCGGCGGACGCTCTTTTTCTGCCGGGGATTGTCCGATTCCTTTTCGCTCATCACTGCGTCCTTTCTCCCGCCCCCGGTGACGTACAGACAGCGTAACGATTATCCCCATATCTCGGGTTTTAGCTCTCTTTTCATCAAGTCGGCCAGGGCAACTTCCGCAGACTTGCCCTCAAAAAGGACTCGATACACCTCGACAGCGATCGGCATCTCCACCACGTGCCGCTTTGCCAGTTGCACTGCCGCTTCGGTGGTTTTGACACCTTCCGCGACCATTTCCATCTCGGCCAGAACCTCACTCAAAGGGTGCCCGCGTCCGATCTGTTCCCCGACGAAGCGGTTGCGGGAATGCCGCGAGGTGCAGGTTGCAATCAGATCGCCGATACCCGACAGCCCGGCGAACGTCGCGCCCTCCGCCCCCAGCCGCTCACCCAACCGCGTCATCTCAGCAATCCCGCGGGTCATCAGCGCCCCCTTGGTATTATCGCCCAAATCCAAACCGTCAATTACCCCCACGGCGATAGCGATTACGTTCTTCAGCGCACCGCCGAGTTCTACACCAATAATATCACGATTGGTGTATACCCGGAAATATTCAGTCGAAAGCATATCCTGCACGATGACGGCATCGTCAATCGACGGTGAGGCGGCGACCACCGTAGTGGGAACACGGCGCGCGACCTCTTCGGCGTGGGAGGGGCCGGACACGGTGACGACCCGCCTGGTGTATACACCGCGCAACTCGTGCTCGAGTACCTCCGAGAGCCGTTTAAGCGACGGTACCTCGAGCCCTTTCGAGAAATTTACCACCAGCGGGATTTCCCGGCCAAGGGTGGACAGTTTTTCCGCGACGCCCCGGACAGTGTGTGACGGCACGACCACGCAGACGGCCTGGGCGCCACGCACGGTGCCTCTAAGATCGCTGGTGATTTCGATCTGGTCAGGGATGCGGATGCCGGGGAGCTTTTGCGGTAACTCGCGGGTTTGCTGCAGGTTTGCCGCGGCCACGGGGTCGAATTCCCAAAGCACCGGGGCATAGCCGCGACCCAAAAGCAGACCGGCAATGGCAATTCCCCAACCGCCAGCGCCGAGCACAGCGACTTTTTGACGGTCGCGATATTCCACTGATACCCTGCCCCGGTCAGGCGCGGTTTCCGATGAAAGTCAGTGTCCGTCCCCAGTGGGCGGCCCGGATCGACCTCTTGGCTTCCTGAATACCGGCTCGGTCCCCGCCATAAGACGTTTAATGTTCGACCGATGAGTCACTAATACCAAAATCAAGAGCAAAACGCAAGTTAAAATCAACTCGCCGCGTACCACGCAGCCCAAAACATACCTCTCCACAAGCAGCACGCCACATAATGCGGCTGCCGACAGAAGCGAACCCAAAGAGACGATGCGAAAAAGGGCGAAGACAATCCCGAAAACGAAAACCGCAATTCCTGCCTCCAATGGCATAAGCGCAAAAAGCACGCCCAACCCGGTCAGGACGCCCTTTCCCCCACGGAAACCGGCAAATACAGTAAAAACGTGGCCACCGACAGCGGCCATACCGAATACGATTTGCAAATACAACGGATCAATCGCCGTCGCGGGCGGCAGCCATCGAATGAACAAAAAGGCGGGCAGGAAGCCTTTGACCACATCGGCAAGGGCAACCACCAGGCCCCACGGCGCGCCCAGGACACGGAAGGTGTTAGCGGCTCCCATGTTGCCCGAGCCGTGCTCACGGATGTCAATTCCCCGCGCCAAGCGGCCGACGACCAGTGCTGAGGGAAACGACCCCGCTAAATAAGCCAGGATAAACAAGCCCGCGATTGCCATCACAATTCAATGGTAACCTACACATCCCCGGTGAAACTAAAAAGAGAATTCCTCCACTGAGGCATCACGAATAATCTGCTCGGGGTGAGTCTACCAATTCCAGGTGGTTCCACGCGTTAGGGCGGGGTCCGGTCTACGCGGCTAATTGTGCTGCTTGCGCTGACCGAATCTCCACTTCAAGACCGGCGGCGTAATCATCGTGGTAACAATAACCATAATCACCACGGCGGAATACACGTCGGGTTGGATGACCGGAAGCTCGCCAATATACATTGACGCCCCGATGCTGGCGAAAATCAATCCCACTTCCCCACGGGGGATCATCCCCAACCCCACGGCAAAGCGATCCAGCCCTTTGGTGACCACGCCAAATGAACAGATCTGTTTGCCAATGATTGCTGCCAGTGTAAGCACCGCGGCAAACCCGAGGATATGACTCTCGCCAAACGCGCGGACGTCGACCCTAAGCCCCATATAGACGAAGAAAATGGGAATCAAGAATAACCCGATGGGATGCAACAAGTCTTCCAGGCCATGCTTGGCGGCAATCCTCAGGTCTTTATACTGGACGTCATCCAAGACCAGCCCGGCGGCAAAGGCACCGACAATCGGGGCCAGCCCCACCAGGTCGGCCAGCCAGGCCGCAGTAAAGCAGATCGCCAGCGCGGTGATTAGAAGCATCCCCTGAGCCTGGAGCCGATTGGCAATCTTAAAGAGCGGCCGGTAGACATAGCGGCCGGCGATGATCGCCCCAAAAAGGAAAATCAACGCCTTGACGATTAACCACATGATGCCCGTTGGGGAAAGCCCCTCGCCGCCTTCGCCCAGGCCAAGGATAATCCCCGAGATCACCGCCAGGATCACCAACCCTATCACATCATCAATTACCGCCGCTCCCAGGATGATGCGCGCTTCCCTGGAGTCGATCCTGCCCAGGTCGCTGAGCACCCGGGCGGTAATCCCCACCGAAGTCGCGGTCAGGGTGGCTCCCAGAAAGATGTGGACATAAACCGATGCCTCGGGCAAAAACCACGCCCCCACCGCCCAGCCAAGGAAAAACGGCATAACCACGCCCAGAATGGCGACCAACAAAGCCGAAACCCCGACTTTCATCATGTCGCGGAGGTTTGATTTCAGACCCACCTCGAACAACAAGAGAATCACCCCGATCTCGGCAAAGATCTCCAGTACCCGCTCGGATTTGAGTGGTTCGAAGATGGTCGGGCCAAAAAGAAAGAAATTGCCGAGGACCACACCGATGACCAGTTCACCCAATACCTCCGGCTGACCGATGCGGTTGCACAGCGCACCACCGAGCTTCGCCCCCAGCAAAATAATGACCAAGGCGAGGAGCACCCTGGCCACCGAGGAAGTGTGTTCGGTTGCTCCACCTTCTGCCTGGCCGGCCAGAACGGCGGCTGGCGCGGCAGCTAAAATGATGGTGAATAAAATGGGAATCAGGCGTAACAATCGTTCTTGCATAAGCTCTTTCCCAACTCCGGGTCGAATAATTCCTGCCAATAAAGTCGGCGGGCGTGGGTCGTCAAGGCCGTATTTCGCCGCAACGACAATAAATACCGACTGTGCCCTGGCCGATTCCGCCTCCCGGTTGACGGATCACCAGGTTGCGCTTGCCGCCCGGATTGAACTTTGCTCGCCGGTGAGTTCCGGCATCGGCAGCAATCAACTTCAGCCAAACTGTCTTAATGAGTCGTTCTTAAGTGGGGAATGGTCCTTTATTCGGGGTCGTTCGTCCGTGCGGAAAGGAAAATGCAGCGCCCGGCCTGCGTGTCGTAAGCGTAGCACCGGCGGTAATCCCCGAAGGGAACTACCCCGTCAAAGGCAAAACAATCGAGGTCTAAGTCCTTGCACGGTATCTCTCGACGGTCGGGCCAGGTGGGCACTTCCCGGACACGGGTAAGAGGTGATTCAAAGATCGCCATCGTTCCTTACTTATTTCCCGGCGTCGGGCCGGGAAAAACCTCACCGACCCTTTTGTGTTTGACTAATTGTCTTCTGTCTTCTCGATTGCTGTCTTGGCCACTTTGACGCCATACTCATACAGTTTGTTGCGCAAAGTGCGCGTGGAAATCCCCAGCAGGTCGGCGGCCCTGGTCTGATTTGCGCCCTGGTCCTCCAGGGTTTTCAAGATCAGTGACCGTTCCATCATGCGGATCGTTGTGCCCGAGCGGATAGCTTCCGTTTGCCGGCGCGCACCCCCGGTGAAGAGTTCCGGCGGGAAATCATCAGGCGTTAACGTACTGGACCTGGTGATAACGACTGCCCGCTCAATGTAGTTTTCCAACTCCCGGACATTCCCCGGCCAGGAATAGTCCTCAAAAAGCCGCAACACGCGGTCCGCGACGCGCTTGACCGAGCGGTTGTTCTCGGCGTTATAGTACCGGAGGAAATGTTCGGTCAGCGCGGGAATGTCCTCGGTGCGCTCGCGCAACGGCGGCAGGTGAATCGGGATAACGTTCAAGCGATAGAACAGGTCCTCGCGGAAATTCCCCGCTTCAATTTCAGTGGGTAGGTGGCGGTTGGAGGTGGCGATGACTCGCGTATCAACCGAAAACTTAGTTTCCGAGCCCAGCCGCCGGATTTCTTTTTCCTCCAGGACGCGTAAGAGCTTCGCCTGCAACGCGTGAGGCATTTCGGAGACCTCATCCAAAAGCAGGGTGCCGCCGTCAGCGAGTTCAAACTGTCCTCTCTTCTGCCGGATGGCGTTGGTGAAGGCGCCTTTTTCGTGGCCGAAAAGCTCGCTTTCGATCAACGCCTCGGGCAGTGCGGCGCAGTTTAAAGCCACAAACGGTCCGTCCCGGCGGGTGCTGTGATAATGGATGGCCCGCGCCACCAGTTCCTTGCCGGTGCCCGATTCGCCGGTGATGAGCACCGTGGCCCGGCTGTCGGCGACGGATTCGATCGCCGAATAAGTGCGCTGCATCGCGGCCGATTTGCCAACCAGCCGGTCAAACGAATATTTCTCGGCCACCGCGTGGCGCAGCATGCGGTTTTCCCTTACCAGGCGGCAGTGCTCCAGCGCCCGTTCGGCCGCCAGGCTGGCCTCATCCGGCCCAAATGGCTTAAGCAGGTAGTCGTACGCGCCCAACTTCATCGCCTCGACCGCGTTGGGCACCGTACCATAAGCGGTCATCATAATGACCACCGTTTCGGGGGTGACTTTCTTGACGCGCTTTAACAGTTCGATGCCATTGAGCCCGGGCATTCTCACGTCCGAAAAGATCAAGTCGTAGTCCCGCTGGACGATTTTTTCGGCTGCCGCATTGCCCGAGTCCGCCGTTTCGACCTCATAGGGACAACGAGCGAAGGCCTCGGTCATGAAATCGCTCACTAGGCGATCATCGTCGACAATCAGAATACTTGGTTTCAAACGCCCCTCCTTTTTGTCCGCCCCGGCCTGTGGCCCATAAGCGGGATACTCAGCGGCACCCCGGCAGCACGATCTTAAAGCGTGAGCCCCGGCCCGGCTGCGACTGGACGTCGATTATTCCCCCGTGGGCTTCGACGATTTTGCGCGCGATGGCCAACCCCAGGCCGGTACCCTGTTCGCTGGTGGTGAAAAACGGGCGGAAGATTTTCTCCAGCGTTTGCTTACTGATCCCCGGACCGTTATCCGAGACTTCAATAACAATATGCTCGTCATCGGCTGCCTTGATGCCCAGTTGGATCTCGCCTTCGTTGCCCACTGCCTGCTCGGCGTTATGCAAGAGATTGAACACCGCCTGGCGCAAAAGCGAGGCGTCGCCGACCGACTGCGGCCAGCATTCGGGGAACTTGCGGACTAAAGTGATCCGCTTATTGAGGATCCCGCTTTCAAAGGCGTTGGCGATTTCTTGGCCGAATACCTGCCAGCGAATGGAACGCCGGTCAAGGTGCGGGGCGCGCGCAAACTCCAGCATATGCATAATCAGGCGCTCCAGCCGGTGGACGCCTTCCTCGATCCTTTCTGCCCATCTCTTTTCGGGTCCCTCACGGAGCTCACGCGACAAAAGACCACTGTACCCGGCAATTCCGGTCAAGGGGTTACGAATTTCGTGCGCGAGGGTGGCCGACATTTCACCGAGCGTGGCCAGAGTCTTCAGCCGGCTTAGTTCCTTATCCATCTCGCGCGCCGCAGTCAAATCACGGACGACATAGATTGCCCCCAGTACCCCGTGGTCCCCGGGGATGGGAGAAACGCTGATCGAAAGCTCCAGGGTCTTGCTGGTCCGCTCACAGGTGCGCTGTATTTCGCACAAAGCGGGCTTGGAGGACGCCAAGGCAAGCTTTTCACGAATTCCCGGGAAAGAATCGCTGAAGGGGGTGCCAATTACCTTTTGGCCGGGCTGCCCGAGCGCTCTTTCGGCCGCCGGGTTGAAAAAGCGAATAATGCCGTGCTCATCGACTGCGGCTACGCCAATATCGATGCCCCGCAGAATGCAGTCGAGGTATTCAGCAAAACGCCGGTTTTCCTCGACCGCCTTTTGCAAACGACGGTTGGTCGATTCCAGCTGACGATTAATCTGGAGGTATCGCTCTTCCAGATTGCGGTAGCGCTTATTAAGCCGGCCGAGCGTCTCCTGGAAAGCGTCAACGGAGGAGACAAATTCTTCCAGCGGCTCGCCGTTTGGTCTGGATTTCCCGGCCCGGTCAATGCCGTCCTGCCCCATAGCGGGAAATATATTGGACTACTGCAAGCGCGCAACGGGAAAATGCCGGAAAAACGCGCGGCCATAAACGGGAGAGAGACACACGTTGGGCCACATTGGACTTGGCCGTGAGAGACGAGCTAAAGAATGCTCGGACCGTGCCGTCAGGTTTTTCTCTTGATGGTGTCGACCAGCGAATCGATATCCTCCTGACCGGTCTTGGCCGTCGAAAACTCGGCGTTCGGATCGTAAGCTACCTTCTGTTTTTCCTGCTTATCGTTGGCCACGGACCGTTTCTTCCCGTCCATCATCTCCAAAAGGACATCCATGCGGGATTCGATATCCAGCAACAGGTCCACTGTACTGCTCATCTGCTGCGAGGTGATATCCTGGAACTGGATGGCTTCGATGATGGCAAAAATCTCATCGTGATTTTGTTCGGCCAGGTCCTGGCAGACGGTGATTTTTTCGGCCAGGGAATGAAGCCCGCTTTTTTCTGCTTCTTCCTTCACCATTTTCAACTGGTCCAACAAGGATTTTTCCCGGTCGGTGATCGCTTCGGCCACGTCCAAAACCCGCGTGGCGGCGGCTTCGGTCTGGTCGTTGATCTTGCGCAGTCGTTTGGAAGCCACCGGCATCTTCTCCTGTGATTCCCGGATGGGGCTTTGTATCTGGTGGAACCGGGCCAGCATCTCCGTGACCGCTTCGCGCAGACCGTGCAATTCCTGCTGAAAATTCACCTTTCGTTTTTTATCCGTATCCATGTCACAACTCCCTGGGCCAGGGCAAGTTCCTGCCTTAAGCCGCGCTTAGGCATTGGCCAAGACCTCGTTAATTTTCTGCTTGATGGTGTCCGGCGTAAACGGCTTGACGATGTAATTGTTCACTCCTGCCTTCAGCGCCTCGACAATATCGTCCTTGACCGAGCGAGTGGTGATCATCAGAACGGGCACCGACTTAGTCTGCGGATCGGCGCGCAAGGCGTTGACAAAAGTCAGGCCGTCCATATTGGGCATGTTCCAGTCGGTGATGACGAAATTGAACTTATCGACTTGCATCTTGGCCAGAGCATCTTTACCGTCGGCCGCCTCGGTGACGTCTTCGTAACCCGCCCGTTTGAGCGTGTTGATGATAATGCGCCGCATGGTCGGCGAATCGTCCACGGCCAGAATCTTAAGATCGGACATAATGCCTCTCCCTCATCGGACCAACGTTCTTCTTCTCCTGTTTGTGGGTAATTGGACCACCCGGCATCGGATATGCTTCGGCGAACCGCTGCCCCGGCGCGGTGTTAGCCGCCCGAGAGCAGGTCTCCTTTTTTTTCTTCGTAGTCTCCATCGGAAAGATACCCGGCGTTCCGCAGTTGGTCCAGTTCACGTAATTGCGCCTGAATATATCCTTGACCTTCCCGTCCGTCGCGCAAGGGGGTCTGGGTGCCCGCCCGGGGCAACGACGTAGGATAGGTTCGCAGTTGGCCTTCGACGGTTTCGATGTTTTGCTGAATGCGATCTATCTCTACTTTCAACCGATATTCATGGGCGGCGCGGTCAACCACCTCGCGCAATTCGCTTAACTTGAACGGCTTGATAATATAATCGTATGCGCCGGCGCGCAGGGCTTCGATTGAGGAGTCAATCGTGGGATAGCCGGTCATGATGACAATCAGACAAAGAGGATCGATCCGCCGGATCTCGCACAAGGTCTCAATACCGTCCTTGCCGGGCATTTTCAAGTCCACCAGCACCACCCCAAACCCCGAGGCATGCACAGCCTCGATGCCCGCATCACCGCAGTCAACGGTCGTCACCTCATAGTCCAGCTTGTCAAAATACTCCTCAAGAAGCTCACGGACGAACACCTCGTCATCGATAACCAGGATGCGATGTTCACACGGCTGCTCAGGCACGTTGTCCCTCCTCGGCATGGTGGTCGGCCGCTGGGGACTCCCGGATGGCGGCGTCAACGGCTTTTTCCAGTTTTTTCACGTTGAACGGCTTGACGAAATAATCGAAATAACGCCGGCGCAGTGCCTCCACGGCACTCTCCACCGACGGATACCCCGTGATGATGATAATTGGCAGGGCCTCTTGCTTCTCGCGGATTGCCGCCGCCAGTTCCAGCCCGTCCATGTCCGGCATCTTCAGGTCGAGAATAACCGTGGCGAATTCTTCCGACGCCAAACGCGCCAGCGCCGATTTGCCGTTGTCCGCCACAGAAATGGCATAATTGCAGCTGCTGAAGTGATCATACAAAAGATCGCGGATCAACAGCTCGTCGTCGACAATCAGCAGGCGCTTTTTAGTCTCCATTGACTCCACCCTTGGGAAAATGAGTAAGCGACCAAGACCGGACCTCTCCCCACAGCCGGGCTGGCCCACAACGCCGCGTTATTGCTCATGGCAGGGCCTACGCGGTCGGAACCGGCTTGCCAAACGTCGCCCGGGCCTGCTCCTCGGCCTCGTAAATCTCAAAGACATTGGACAGTTGGGTGATGGAAAAAATCTCCTTGACGTAGGGTGCCAAATCGGAAAGGACGAGGCGGCCGCCCGCCAGGCGCACGTCCTTGAGCATAGACACCATTGCTCCCAGACCGGAACTGTTAATGAAATCAACCTTCTTCAAACTTAGAATCATCTGCGCCCGGTGTTCCTGGAGCCGTCGGCGGATTTCGTCCTTGAGCGAATTGGAGCCGACCAGGTCCAAACGGCCGGAAACATAGATGATATCAACTCCCCCTGATGTTTCGACTTGAAGCTCCATTTCTTCTCCTTTCCAGCTATAGACAACTTCTGAATTAGCCTTACCTTTTGTCGGCCCGGTCGAGGGCGCGGCCGTGCGATAGCGCATACTCACGGTCAGCCCTCCGCCCGGTGTTTCACTCAACTCAAGCTTGTCGGTCAGCCGACGCATCAACTCCAGCCCGCGGCCGCCTTCGCCTTCCGGGTCCAGCCGAGCCCACGTCGACTCGGGCGGAATGGCGGCCAGACCGGCTCCATCATCGACCACCTCGATCGCGAGTTGCCCTTTTTCTGCCGCGATGTTCAACGCGACGAATCGACTTCCGTCGGCCTGGCAGCCGTGAACGACCGCGTTGGTGAACGCCTCGGTGACCGCGACCAGCAGCCGATTTTCCCTTTCCCGGTCGAATCCGTAATCCTTAGCCAGTCTGCCGAGCAGCACGTGCACCCAGCATAGATATTTCGGCATCGCCGGAAAGCGCAGGCGCACTTCTTCGTGCCTCTCCAGGTTCATCCTTCATCCCCGGGGTACCGATCTGGACAAAAACCGCCGTCATATCATCTTTGTAATCGGCATTGTTGAAGTCATCCTCAAGGTTCTGCTTCAATTTTTGCAGAAACGCATCGGGCGCCAGGTCGGTGTGGTCGATCATCAACCTTTTCAGCCGGTCACGGCCGTACAGGCGCCCTTGACCATCGGCGGCCTCGATGATCCCGTCGGTGCAGGTGATGATGCGGTCACCCGCGGCCACTTCCTGGCGTGCCTCGACAAAGGTAGCCCCCGGAAACTGTCCCAAGAACACGCCCCCCTGCGACAATTCGATTAGCCGTTTTTCCCTGGCCGAGAAAAGAAGCGGCGGCGGGTGCCCGGCGTTGGTATAAGTCAGCACACGCTCCTCCAGGTCGAAAAGCCCGTAGAAGAATGTGACAAACATATCCTTTTGAGCGGTCAGGTCAGTGCTGATCAAGTCATTGATGCGCGCAACGACCTCGGCCGTCGAGGCCGAGCGCTGCACCTCGGAGCGTACAATTGAGCGCACTGCGGTCATCAGCAGGGCCGCGGGTACCCCCTTGCTGGAAACATCGCCGATTACCAGAACGAACTGTCCCTTGCCCCGGGGAATCACATCAAAATAATCCCCGCCGACCTTGCCCGCTGGCGAATACAAGGACCTGATCGTAACCCCGGGAAAGACAAGATCAACTGCGGGAACCAGCGTTTTCTGGACTTCCTCAGCCAGGGACAATTCATGTTCGAGGCGCTGCTTTCCTAAGGATTCTTCAAGCAGCCGAGCGTGCTCAATAGCCACCCCGGCGAAATCGACCAGCATCTGCAGGTTGTCGCGGTCGTCCTCAGAAAACGGGCCCCCGGTGCTTTTGTTGACGGCAACCACGCATCCGGCGAGCTTGGTCTTGGTCCGGATGGGCAGCGCGATGACGCCTCTGACCATCAGGCGCCGGCCCTCGAACAGTAGGCCCGACTCCTCAGCTGAATAATCGGCGACTACACCCTCGCCGGTCCTTTTTACCCACTCCACAATGTTTAAACCATCCTTGTAGGTCAGTATGGGCAAGGCGCGGGGATCGAAGCCCCACACGATCTTGGGGATGAGCTTCTCGGCCTGAGTGATCAGGATTAGGCCCACCTCGGCCCCGATGATGCGCAAAGCCATTTGCATGAGCACCGAAAGGATCTCTTCCAAGTCGGTGATCGCGGCCAGAATGGCCCCCATGCGCGCGATGTCATCGCGGTCCTGCCTTACCTTCGCCAACTGGAGCTCAAGCTCAGCGTTTCGCTGGGCCGGGCTCGATGAATCTCCTGACCCTGGTTTCTCTTTGCGTAATTCAACCATTTTCACGCCGCCTGGTTCGGCCACCGAGGCAATCCGGCCCCTATTTCTGTATCGGTAGTCGCGGAATAACGCTGAATTCATAATGCGGGAAGTCCCCTGGCTCATCTTAAGGGTAAGGCAGACTGTATATGGCCAGCCGGGATATTTCGGCGCACCTTTCACGGCGCACTGAATCATCCGGGCTGGTTCATCGACGGGCACGGGGCAAAAGGGGAGCGTTCACCATTCAGAGTTTATAGGCCGGTATATTGTTCGAGGCCGAACGGACTGCTTCTTTTTCTGCGGTTCGCCTATGCAGGAAGGCTTTGACGACCTCCAGGCAGGTCTCATAGCGGCCGAAGGAAGGCATCAGGTATATGCCGTCCACGAGATGCTGTGCTTGATATAGCAGTTCCTGACACAACTCGATACCGACGTCCGCGCCCCTTTCCCCGGCTTTTTTCATTGCCGCTAAATGCGATTCCGGGATGGTGATGCCGGGTACTTCATTGTGCAAAAACTGAGCGTGGCGGTAGCTCATCAAAGGCAATAGCCCGAGGAAAATGGGGATACGCCTCTGACCGAGCCGGTCCAGGAATTTTTCCAGTACATCCAATTCGTATAGCGGTTGGGTGAACGTAAAATGCGCGCCGGCGTGTTCGAGGTCTTTAACTTCCCCGTGCATCACCCGGGCCACGGCGAGGACCACCTCGCGGCGCGACGGGTAATACTCATTAAACGACCAATCACACATGGTGTAGGCCCCGGTGAGCATCCCCTTGACCGGCTTGTCGGTTAGGGATTGGGCGTATTTGAACATCTCCACGGTCATCGCCCGCGGGCGTCTGATCTCACCGGTGACAATGGGTTTCCGGTAGTAGCGGTTCCCGTAGGAGCGCACCAGCCCGGAAATTGCGTAGCCGTCCAGTAGTTCGGCGAAATACGTGGTCATGTCCCCGCGTTCCATTTCACCATGCACCAGGATGTCCAGGCCGATGTCTTCCTGCAGCCTGATGATCTCTCGCGTGGCCTGCAATTCCAGTTCGTGCAGTTCAGTCGACGAAATTTTCCCCCGGCGATATTGTGCCCGCGCCCGCGTCAGGTAGTCAGGCTTCGGGAAACTGCCGACGGTGGTCGTGGGTAACATGGTCATCCCCCGGTCAGACGGCAACACAGGCTTTGGTGACTGCCTCGGTCAGGCGACGCATCTTGGCCAGCGCGTTCTTGTAAGGCAAAAACTCCAGGCCGCACGAGGTCGTGATCCAACAACTTTCTTTCTCCGTTGAGCGGCGCCCTGCTCTTGCCGCGGCGATGCGCGCCAGCTTCTGCTCAAGCTCCGCGATGGTTTCCAGCTTAGTGTTGCGCGCATCGAGCAACCCGAACATCACGCCCTTACCCTCCGGCACGTTTAACAATACATCAAAGTTGTCCGGCCTGGAGACGACGTCAGCGCCGATAACATCCACGGGAAAGGAAAACAACTCGTCAGCAATGGGCTTGATCTCGCCAAAGTATGTGTACAGGATTGTGCTTATCGATCGGCCTTGAAGCAATCTCTCCCACGCCCGGCGGGCGATCTTGATATCTTCTGGGTAAAACCCCAACGAGGGTTCATCGATTTGCACCCACTGCGCCCCGGCTTCTTGGAGTTCTTCCAATTCATGGTTGAGGATTTCAGCCAGGGCCTGCGTACAGCGCTCGATATCCCCGAAAAACTCATCTTTCGACAGGCGGGCGAACGAATACGGTCCGACGATGGCGGCCTTGACCGGCTTTGTCGCCCGGGAGACGGCGTACTCGTACTGCGGTGCCACGGTTGGCGCTTCCCGGATGGGTCTTGCGGTAATTAGGGGCCGCCGATAGTACACGTTGTTGTCGAAAAACCTGATCAGTCCCCCTGGCTCGATGCCCCGGCAGTTTTGGGCAAACGGGGTGACCGGGTCATCCCAGCGGATCTGCCCGTCGGTCACCCAGTCAATTCCGGCTTCTTCCTGCTCGGCGATCACGCGGGCGATCGTTTCGCGGTAGGCCGATTCCACCTCTGCCGCCTGCGCTTTCCCACTGTCGAACCTGTTGAGCACCAGGCGCAGGTTCACCTGCCCTTTACCGTCGCAAACCTTTGGGTAGCTCCCGTTAATGGTGGTGATGAATTCCATGATTATTCCTTGCCGTTCACGACGCCCCGCAGGAAAATTGTCCAATATATCCCAACTTGCACCACTGGTTGCCAGCGGTGACGGCAACCACCCACCTCTGATTCGGATCGGCGGCTTCCGGGTATGGCTTAGCTTTCTTTTTGTCCTATTTATTTGCCCGCCGGGCGGCCGCCCTTGCGGGGATCAGATGCCCCGAAAAATGTGCCGCGCGCGCATCCGATTACCTGAATGTGCCCGGGAGAAGAAGGGTATTTCCCCACGCGATGGCCACGTCGGATAAGCCCCGCGAGGACCGTGCAATCGATGCCGTCCTCAACGTACACCACGTCAGGCTGCCACTGGTGGTGGAAACGGGGCGCCGCCAGCGCGCTATCCGGCCGCAGGCCAAACTTGAGCACATTTAAGATAACGTGCAGGGTGCCGGTGATAATGCGCGGTCCGCCCGCCCCCCCGACGATGAGAACCGGACGGTCATTTTCGGTGATGATCGTGGGCGACATCGAAGAGAGCGGCCGCTTGCCCGGGCCGATGAGATTCTTATCCGATTGAATCAAGCCGAACTGGTTGGCTACGTTCGGCGTGACGGAGAAATCGTCCAGTTCGTTGTTCAAGAGGACTCCTGTGCCGGGGATCATGACATACGACCCGAATTCCAGGTTGATCGTCTCGGTCCAGGCCACTGCCCGCCCGTCGGCATCGATGACGCAGAAGTGGCTGGTGCCGTGGTCGTCACGTAAGTTTCCTGTACCGTAGTGGTCGGGTTCGTATGTGCCATCCGGATCAAAATCCCGAATAAGCAACGCCGCCGTGGCGGTATTGATCATGATCTTGATTAAGTGACCGATCTCGCCGGTTGTATCGAAATCCCAGTCACCCAGGCCGAACGCCCGGTCGGCAAAGGCATGTTTCAAAACCTCGACCAGAAAATGCGGCCAGAGTTCCGCCCGAGTACCCTGGTCCATCTCCAGACGGTCGAAACGTTCGACGGCATTGAGCACTTCGCCAAGCACCGCTCCACCGGAGGAAGGAGGAGGCATTGTCCAGGTTTCATAATCGGTAAACCGGCCCGTCAGCGGCTCACGGATCGTGACTTCATAGTTGGTCAGGTCCGCCGAACTGATCGGGCCACCATTTTGCCTCATGTATTCGGTCAGGGCGCGGTGCAAGATTCCCTCGGGGGAATAAAGAACGTCCGCCCCGCGAGTTGCGATCAACCGCAGGGTGGCAGTCAGACTCGGCCGGCGCAACGTATCTCCGATCTGGTAAGGCTGTCCCTCGTGCAGGAACGTCTCGTAGAGTTCGGCATACTTGGCGCGGTATTCCGGGTGAGCTTGCATGGCGGCGGCGAGCGAGGCCATCGCCAGATGCGTATGTTCGTCCACAGCGAAGCCGTCTTCAGCCAACTGGAGCGCAGGTTGAATGACCTCCGCCACGGACATTGTCCCGAAGTTGTCAAGGACGTATTCTATACCCCTGAGCGTTCCCGGTACACCGACCGCCCATTCTCCACGCACGGTTTTGCCGGGCAGAGGATTGCCATCCGCATCAAGATATTTCTCCGGGGTACACGCGGCCGGAGCGCGCTCGCGGAAATCGACGACCACCGGTCTTTTTCCGGGGTTTTTGATCATCATAAACCCACCGCCGCCCAGACCGGTCGAGTAAGGACGCACCACGCCCAGCGCAAAAGAGACGGCCACGGCCGCATCGGCGGCGTTACCGCCCACAGCCAGAATCTGCGCCCCCGCCTGCGAGGCCAGGGGGTGATCGGCGGCAACCATGTATTTTGTTCCCACCGCGGCCCAGGGTGCCGGGCCGGCCGTATCGGGAGTTGCTGCCCGGAGCGTGCCGGGTAAGCTGAGAGCCAAAAGCGCTGCGCCAAGAAGAGCCGTGCTTCGTTCACGGCAAAACCGCCGCCTTGTACTTACGTCATTCATTATTGGTTCTCTTTACCTTGTCGAGCCACCCCTGCCGGATTGCCACATGAGGATCACCAAGTGGGCTGTATGGTTTAATGTCCAGAAGCGGCGTACCGTCAAGCATGTCGACGTCCCGTACGGTGAGCACGTTTTTCTCGATTTTGATCAACCGCACCACGCTGATCCCGAGATGATTGGGCCGGTCGGGTGATCTGGTGGCGAACACACCGCGTTCGACCGGGGAACGCTCCGACGTGACCAAAAGAGGAGCCGATGCGGAGCGGTGGAAGTAAAACACAAGGATGATATGTGAAAACCCGTCCAGGTCCTTCAACCCGGAGGTATATTTCGGATCGACCACCACCCGGCCTTCCGCGCCCCGGGAAGACGACGCGCCACGCGGCGCTTTCTCCCGATCGGTAAACGACGTGTGAATGACTCCGATCGGTTTCAGCTCAATTCTTCCCATCACCAAGAAAATGCGATAAAAGCACACACTTGGCAACACAACAAACGGGATCAGGTATCTCCCAGTCGCCGCATCGAGGGAAGAAGAGTCAGTGTCCCAAGTGGGGTGCCCCTGAGCTTGTGCCTCCATCAATAGGGCAGTGCTTTTCTGGTGGCGGCTCTCCGAGTACAAATAGTCGGCACAAAGCGTATCTCAATGCGGTTATTCAACGCTGTAGCAATTTTGTGAACAAAGGCAGGGAATTCTATTATTTTTTCTCACTACCGATAACCGGGACAATCCGATTGTTTTTTCTTGGAAAGCGGCGCGTTGCGGCCTTTCCAGGGCGGGTAAACGAAATACAAGATGAGGGAGACAACCGCCACCAGTGAGGTCAGCAGAGTAATCAGCCAACCAGCCACGTTGATGTACAGTATTCGGTTGGCGTAATGCGCAAGAAACGAACGGGGAATGGTGGACAGGCCGGCACCCGTACGCAGTGCGTTTTCCCAGTCGGTCAGGGGGCAGATGCCCGACCAGAGCGGCACCGAAGCGGTCAGGACGATCCCGATAACGTGGGCGGTGCGCAGTTTGACCAGCCGCCGGCACGCCGGCTGAAAAATCCCGACCACGGCCAGCACAAACCCGCCGATCATGAACGTCGCCCACAGCAAGTGGAGCACAACCAGGATGTCGTAGAGATGGAATTTCACTGCGCCCCGCCCTGTCCTGTCATGGCCGACTCCCGGGGGTGCCGGCCACTCGGACAGCCCGGCTTACCCCGGTAATGGTCAGTGATCGAGCCTGCCTTTCCTATGTAGCTTGCCCGGGCAAATTCTGTCAACGAGATAATTTCCCTGATGAGACCGGAATGTGCGATACATAACGGCTATTGCAGTTTTTGCCTGAATGAATATGTTTCCTGGATGTTGGAGAGCATATTGAGGCGGTCGTGACGCGAATTCGCCAATTGACGACAAAGGATCGGCCGCAATACCGTGAGCTCTGCCGGTATTGCTTCGGCATGTCCGCCGAACATGCCTCCATGTACGTCGCGCACAAAAAGGAATACGATCAGGCGTTCGGGGCTTTTGAGGGGCGCAAACTGGCCGCCGGTCTGTGGTACTACCCGTACAAGATGCGCGTGGGAGAGAAATATCTGCCGATGGCCGGTGTCTCGGCCGTGGCGACCTGGCCGGAGTACCGCCACCATGGCCTGGCCAGAAAACTGATGACGCGCGCGCAGGAATACATGAAAAAAACCGGTTGCCCGATCTCCGTCCTTTTACCGTTCAAGTTCTCCTTTTACGAACGCTTGGGCTACGGCCACGCTTTCGATGTACTGATCTGCGAGTTTGATCCCCGACGGCTGCGACGCTTCCCGATGGAAGGGTACCGCGTTGAGGAGGTCGACGGTCCCCGGCGCTGCCGGGAGTTTGAAGAAGTCCACCGCCGCTTCGGTGAAGGGCGAAACGGGACGGTACAGCGGGATCTGGCATACTGGAAAAGGCACTACTTCACCTCTCACAAGTATGTCATCCGCTCATACCTGGTGTACCGGGGAAAGGCTCCCTGCGGTTTGGTGATTACGGGCGTGGAAGAGCCGCGTGATTTGTTGAAGGCAAAAGTGGTGGTCGTGCAGCTGGCCTGGACCGAGCCGGGAGCCGCACGTGCTGTCTTCACTTTCTTCAAAAACCACAGCGACCAGTTTGAGAAGGTCAGGGTTTTTGTTCCGCCGGACTTGAATGTATTGCAGTACTTTGAAGACCCTCGTGTCGAGGTGAAGCTCCAGCCGAAAATGATGTTCAAACTGGTGGACGCGGCCCCCGCGATCGAAGGACGATCATACCCCGCAGGGTCTTCCAGCGAGGTGGTGATCCAACTGCAGGGTGACGAAACCGCGCCCTGGAATACCGGCCACTATCTCGTCTCTTTCGCGGGGAAAAAAGCGCAGGTGAGACAGCTGAAAGCCAGGCATCCGGTAAAGTCGAGCGTGATGATTTCAATTAAGGCCCTCTCGCAGTTATATCTGGGATACTATTGTGTGGACGAACTGCGGCAGATGAACGCGATTACCGGCCCGGAAGAGGCGCTGGCCGTGCTGGCCCACGCCTTTCCCAAAACGCCGGTCTACATCGATGATTGGTTTTGATTGCCGGGTTGTCCGGACATCATTTATCTTACGGCCAAAGAAAAACCGGCGCTTCGAGCAGGGGGAATGGACGCGAAACGCCGGCGGGCGAAATCGGTATGACCGATTTCATTCCTGGGCTGGCTTCTTCATCTGGCAAAAGAAGACCAGTCTATACCGGGCAAGACAATTATTGACCGGCACCCCACGGGGGATGCCCCGGGAGTTCATCCGGTAAGATCGTGGCCTCAGCCCGGGATCGTCTCTTTTTCGACGACACATGTAAGTGTTGTCCGCTCCATTCATCGGGGAATATCCCTGTTGCTCTGAGCTTTCGTTTTCGAATTGGAAAGCGAGGAAATCCTGACCCTGACCGGGTACTTTATTGTAGGGTCGTAACCGTAATTGTTATAAAATGCAATGAAATCCAGGCTGAAGCGCTTGTTGATGAAAGTACAATGAAGTTCGGCCTGCATGGGTTTGTGTTCGTGATCATGAAAGGGCTTATCGTCGGTGGAAAATATGATAGACCACCAAAGATTATGCGGAAGCAGTCCTCTTTCCTGCAGAATATGAAAGGTATAGCCGGCCGCGGCATACAACGGATCATAATGATTGGGTCCACGAACTTTCTTGTCTATCTTTGGCTCGATCTGTTCAAATCCTTCAGCAAGCAAATACGTGGCTCCTGCGGCCAGGATGTCGTTCTTAAGAATACCCTTGAGGCCGGAATAGCTCAACAGGTCACGGCACAGGTGACTTCCCTTGTCCGTATATGGGCTTGGAGTATGTTTCCTCTCGGATTCCTCCACGCTCATCGTCGATAAATCCATATTGAAATCGGGGACAATATTCCGGTAATAATCATTGGGCAAAACAGGCTTGTGCCGGGGATCCCGGCGATCAACTTGTGTTATTTGAACATCGATATAGAATAACTCGCGGGGTAAGTTGCGAGGTAATTGGTTTGCGCCAATCTTGACCGCCCGATGGAAATATTCGTTTTGCCCTTCAGGTGACATATCAATGGGGTCGGCGGTCTCAGTTAATGACGGGCCAAAGGCACGGAGGGCGCTCAATCTGTGATAAGGCATAAAAACCCGAACGCCGTCCACGAGGACGGCGTTCGCTTCGGGGCCTGCGCCCCTAATACAAAGCTGGGGGGAGAAGTCATCGGTAACAGCAACGCTCGGGAGGGTCTGAAGCGAGCGCAGGACATCTCCCCCAGCATCTATTAAGTTCTGTGTATCGCGCGGCGAAACCTCGACCTCATCGAGTGCAAAACCTCTGTGTCTGGCGTCCGGTCGGAAACTTGTCGCGGGTACTTCCCGGATGTAAGATCGGCTGTTGGCGTCGGTCGGGCCGAGCACCACCCCCCCATCCGTATATATCATGACGCTGTCGGCCGCCGTCCTGTCCGCCTCAGTGACCACTCGTCCGGCCGCCTCCCTGACCGCTGGACAAGCAGACAAAGACGAATTCGGCGCCGCAATCAGCGTCATCGTCGCCACTATTAATACGCAGGGGATATCGCACATTTTGGTCGTTTTGGCCATCAGCCATGCATCGCATTTTCATTCCCCCTGCAACCTGTTGCGCTGTCATGCCCGCCCCCACCTCGCGCAAAGGGCGTACCAATCCCTGACCAGGTGCGGCCAAAACGACCCCGACTCGTTAATGCTGTGATTAGTAATCAGTTATGTGAAATGAGGAGATTGCTCTGTTATGCAATTTCTGTGCAGGAAACAAAGAAGGAGATTTCACACGTGCGGCAGGGATGAAAAAAGTGTAATCTCTTTCATACTTGCGGCGAGTACTCGCCTGGTGTCCGGGGAATGACCGCCAGGGGTCTTGTTGCCCTACAACCTATGGAGTTAAGCGTAAACGCCGGACAAATTCTTCCCCTGTAGCGTCACCGGCGGCCTTTCTTTTCCAGTTCCAGCAGGTATTTTTTCATCTTCACTGCGCTGCTGTAACCACCACCGAAACCGCCCAGAGAACCGTCGGATTTGATCACCCGGTGGCAGGGAACCCAGGGGGCAAAGGGGTTTTTCCGCACGGCATTGCCCACCGCGCGGGCGCCCCCCGGGCAACCAACCCGCCGCGCAATTTCACCGTAGGACCGCGTCTGACCCGGCGGAATCTTCGCCGTCTCTCTTAAGACCTGGCGCGTGAACCCCTCCACCACCGACCAATTAATCTTCGTCTTCAACGCCGTCCGATCGCCGCCGCCGTATCTTTTAAGTTGCGCGAGAAGGGGCGCCAACTTGCGCGCATTCTCCTGCGGAGCAAAGCCATCCTTTTTCAGGCTGGCGACGAATCTTGCATTGCTCCCATCACCCCATTGGACACCAATGAGCCCCCTCGACCCGACAGCCGCCCGGATTACACCTATCCCGGGCACATTCACCGTCGCAAAATAAGCTACAGTATCAACCATCATCATCCCCCCTCCTGTTATCCGTTATCTGATTACTTCCTGACCAGCCAAAGGCAATCACTTTCTGACACCTGGTGAAAAACACAGATCGCGGCTGCGTCGGGAGCGGAAAATCCTTGCGGCAGGGCGGGGCACCGGCTTTCATATCATCGTTGGGGGAAAGACTTGCCCCGCCGGGAGGCACCGTGACGCAGTCAAGCGAAGACCATCCGTGGAAAAGTGGCATCACCGCGACGTTGGCCATGGTGACGATCGCCGCGGCGATCCTGTATCTGTGCTATCGCGTCGCCGAACCACTCTTGATCCCCGTATTATGGGGCACGTGCATAACGGTGGTGTTCTGGCCGGTCGACACCTGGCTGCGTCGGCGCCTGGGTCCGCGATGGGCGGGAGCGCTGTTGTCGACCATTCTTATTTTCGTCGTAATTATTGTCCCGGCGATCTACCTGGCCGCAGCCCTGATCGATGAGATCGCCGGCGTTTACAAACAGGTACAAGCGGGGTCGTACCGGGCCGGGCTGGAGCACATCCTCAACTTCCAGGACACCGCGCTGTTCAAGAAAATCGCTGAACGGCTCAGCCCGTGGGTGGACTTATCCGGGCTGGATGTCAAATCGCTGCTGCTGGACAACCTGCGCCGCCTGACCACTTTCGCCATTGACCAGACCTCCAAACTCGTGGCCAATTTCTCGGTCTTTCTTTTGCATCTGGGCGTGGTGACGCTGACCATGTTTTTCCTTTTTCGCGATGGTGACCTCTTGTTGGCACGGATCAAGGAAGCCATGCCGCTGGCCGGGGAGCGCACGGAGGAACTGTTTACGCAATTGCGCGGTGTTGTCCGCGCCACACTGTACGGGGGTGTATTGATTGCCGTCCTGCAGGGGTTTCTTGGCGGGTTGGCGTTTTTGATCCTCGGGCTGGGCGCCCCGGTGCTGTGGGGCGTGGTGATGGGCTTCTGTTCGTTTATCCCTGTCTTCGGCGCCGCGCTGGTGTATATTCCCGCCGCCGCACTGCTGATATTCCAGGGTTCAATCGGCACAGGGATCATCCTGCTCGGGATCGGCTTCAGTGTGGTATCGACGGTTGATAATTTTATCCGGCCGCTTTTTATCAGCGGGCGAACCCGGTTGCACACCCTGGTGCTTTTTATTTCCATTCTCGGCGGGCTGAAGGTTTTTGGCCTTTTGGGTCTGGTCATGGGACCGGTCCTGGCTGCCGTGTTCGTCTCCTTTTTCAATTTCTACCTGGCCGAAATGCGCCGCGTACGATCAACCGCCGAGGCGTCTTCACCTCCCGATAGCGAATAAGGTGGCCTTGGCTCACTCCGGTAAAATTCAAAATCGGCCTGGCCCCGCCGGACAGTGTGGCGTAGATTCCCCGGTTGCAAACGGGAAAGTGGCAGCGAGCTGGAGCACGAGGCCGGACACCGGGCGCGGATTCTGATGCTGCGCCGCACGTTGCAGGCAAGGGATATCGCATAAACGCTATCGCCGGTGGGCACTTCCATGTGGGCCGCAATCAAAAAGCACAACCTCCTGCTGATTTTTTTGGGCATTGTCATCGGTGCGGTCTGGTCGATTGCCCATCCTAAATCGGCGGCCCCGTTTGCCTATATGGGGTACGCGTTTCTCAACGCGTTGAAGCTGGTTGTAATTCCGCTCATTTTCACAACGATCACCACCAGCATTACACAACTGGGAACACTCCGCCGGTTCGGCCGGCTGGGTACAAACACTATCATATATTACATGATCACCAACTGCGCTGCCGTTTTAATCGGGCTCCTGGCGGTTAACATTATTTCGCCGGGGATCGGGATGACGCCCCCCTCGACCGACTTTGTCGCCCCCGCACGCGGCTGGAAAGATTTCATCGATACCGTTCTTCCGGCAAATGTGATCTCCGCGCTGGCGGAGAATAAAATTCTCCCCCTGATCTGGCTCTCCCTTCTTTTAGGTGTGTTTTTGGTCCGGTCGGGAAAGCGCGGCGCCGGGGCGATCGATTTCATTAGTCTGCTCAACGAGGGAATCTTAAAGCTGGTCCGGGTCATCGTCTCGATGGCGCCCCTGGGGGTAATGGGACTGGTCATTGCACAGGTGATCAAGCACGGTGGGGGCGCGGAGATCTGGGAATCATTAATAGGCGTCGGCCGGTATTCGGCGACCGTTCTCTGCGCGCTGGGTTTCCACGCCTTGATTTTCCTGCCGCTTGTTTTCAGAATTGTGACGCGGCGGTCGGTTTGGCGCTATGGGGCCAATATGGGTGAAGCGCTGATGACCGCGTTTTCCACCGCCTCTTCCGCCGCCACGCTCCCTTTGACTATCCGCTGTGTCGAAGAAAAAAACCGGGTGAAAAACGAGGTGGCCGGATTCGTCTTGCCGCTGGGCGCGACGGTAAACATGGACGGCACGGCGATGTATGAGGCAGTAGCCGCGATATTTATCGCCCAGGTGTATGGCATCGAGCTTGCGCTCTGGCAGCAGGCGGTCGTGTTTTTGACGGCGAACCTGGCCGCGGTCGGCGCGGCGGCCATCCCGGAGGCCGGGTTGGTGACGATGGTGATGGTGCTGCATTCTGTCGGCCTGCCGGTGGAAGGAATCGGCCTGATCCTGATCGTGGATTGGCTGTTGGACCGTTTCCGCACCGCAGTCAATGTCTGGGGCGACTCGGTCGGTGCGGCGGTGGTAAGTGCAAAGACAAAGTTGGATTGATCCTATTGAGCTCACTTTTGCGGAGTGAATCCGCCCCGCTTTCCTGCCCGGACCAAGACGGCACCGAGAGATTCCCAATCGAATGCGGGTTTCCCCGGCCGTTCGCGTTCAAGTCTGTCTGCCTCCGGCCGATAAAGGGTATAGCTTGCCGATTTTGAAACCCTCCCGAACCCTTACTTCTCTCAGGGAGGGTTTCTAATTTTTCATGCCGTAATCAGGCGGTAACCGCCGCGCCGTATCGTACAGTGGGGGGTTACAGTGATGCTTTATGCCGTGGCTAATTCGGCAGCGGTGACGGTATTGGCCAGAAGCATGGCAACAGTCATCGGGCCGACACCACCGGGGACGGGGCTGATATATCCGGCGATTTCGGATACTGCCGGGAAATCCACGTCACCGACCAGGCGATATCCTTTATCCGCCGAGGAGTCGTCGACCCGGTTCATGCCCACGTCAATGACTACCGCTCCCGGTTTGACCATCTCCGCAGTTACCGTGTGAGGCCGGCCGATGGCGGCGATCAGGATATCCGCGTTCTGGGTATGCTGGACTAAGTCTCTCGTTTTTGTGTGGCAGACGGTGACCGTGGCGTTCCCCGCTGCGACCTTCTGGGAAAGCATAATCGACAGCGGCCGCCCGACAATGTCGGATCGTCCCAGGACCACTACTTCCGCACCGCAGGTTGGAATATCATAATAACGCAAGAGTTCGACAATCCCACCCGGAGTCGCGGGAAGAAAGCGCGGCCGACCAAGCGTCAACAGACCGACGTTCTCCGGATGAAAGCAGTCGGCGTCTTTGGCCGGCAGGATACGATTGATCGTCTGCTCAACGTTGAGCTGATCGGGCAGCGGCAGCTGAACGATATACCCGTGCACGGACCCGTCGGCGTTCAGACGATCAATAACCGCGTCCAGTTCGGACTGAGTAATATCGGCACGAAGTTCAACGACGTTGGAATTAATGCCGATTTTGGCGGCCGCCCTTTTCTTGGCCCGCACGTATGAGGCCGACGCCGGATCTTCACCAACCAGCACCGCGGTAAGGCCGGGAGTGATCCCCTGTGCCTTCAATTTCTCCACTCGCTCGGCCAGTCGCGTGCGCAACTCGGCAGCGACCTTCTTGCCGTCAATTATTGTCAAGCCCATAATGCGGCCAAAAAAAGGTACCCCGGCAACATTGTCAACTGCGCAGGTGCAAATCGGCAATCGGGCGGGTTTGAAACCCGCCCCTACGATTGAGATGAGGCGAAAGACGCCGTCCGTCAGGCCCGGTGTCAAAACCGCAGGGGTTTTGACTTACACTACTATTGATAAGCGGGCCCCGAGGTACTCACGTTTCATCTTTGCGCAAATCTTCAAACTCGGGTGCGGTCTGGAGGTCCAGTTCACGCGGGGGCAAACCGAGGAACTCACGGGCGGTGACCGAACCATCATATGCCAGTTGCAGCCGCTCGATCTTTTCGGCCTTCCCGGTCTTTTCATCCACGGCGATGATGACCGCGGAGAGCCGGGGATCACCCTCTGCCATGCGGAACCGATGCGGGATTTGCGAAAGAAAACGGGCAATGGCGTCTTCGGGCTTAACCCACAGGACCGATTCGTGCGGTCCGGTCATGCCGACGTCGGTAATGTACGCCGTGCCCTTCTTGAGGATCTTCTCATCGGCGGTCTGCACGTGGGTATGGGTGCCGATGACTGCGGTCACGCGGCCGTCAAGATAGTATCCCAACGCCTGTTTTTCAGATGTCGCCTCGGCATGCATATCGACGAGGACGACATTAGTTGACTCTTTTAGTATTTCCACCCAATGATCGGCGCTGCGGAACGGACAGTCGATTTCTTTCATATAAACCCGGCCCTGCAGGTTCAACACCCCGATCTCGATCCCGGAAGCGGTCGTCTTGATAGCTGTTCCCACGCCCGGCGCGGATGGTGGGTAGTTGGCCGGGCGCAAGAGGTAGGGGTCCTCATCGAGGATGTGCCACTGGTCCTTGCGGTCCCAGATGTGGTTGCCGGTTGTCAATACGTCGGCGCCGTAGGAATAGATCTTCTGGCAGATTTCTGCGGTGGTCCCGTATCCGCCGCCGGCATTCTCGACATTGGCCACAACAAAATCGATGTCGTGCACTCGTTTTAAACCCCACAACAATTGCGAGGTCACCCACCGCCCAGGCCGCCCGGTGATATCGCCGACAAAGAGTATTTTTACCATTGACACTTCCCGTCGCGCCAGGCCGCACACGGTTGCTTCACTGGAATTAAGCGACGCCCTGAGCGGCCTCACTTGGCATAATCGATGGCCCGCGTCTCCCGGATGACGGTCACCTTGATCTGCCCGGGATATTCCATCTCTCCCTGGATCTTCTTGGCAATATCCGACGCCAGAAGTGTGGCGCCAATATCGTCGACTTCATTGTTCTCCACAATGACGCGGATTTCTCGCCCGGCCTGAATGGCAAAAGCCTTGGCCACGCCGTGGAAGCTGTCGGCCAACTCCTCAAGCTTTTCTAAGCGTTTGATGTACCCTTCCAGCGGTTCACGGCGTGCGCCGGGCCGCGCGCCGGAGACGGCATCCGCGCTCTGCACCAGGATGGGATACGGTGAAAGGGCGGGCACGTCGCCGTGGTGTGCCTCGACCGCGTTGAGCACCTCCACGTTTTCATTGTACTTTTTCAAGAACTTCACGCCGATCTGTGTGTGCGTGCCTTCGGTGTCGCGGTCAATCGCCTTGCCGACATCGTGCAACAGACCCACCCGCTTGGCGATAACCGGGTCCAACCCCAGCTCGGCCGCCATGATACCACACAACATGGACACTTCCACGGAATGGCTCAGCACGTTCTGGCCGTACGACGTCCGGAAGTGTAACTTGCCCAGCAGCCAGACGATATCACGGTGCAGAGAATGGATGCCAACATCGAAGCAGGCCTGCTCTCCCGCCTCGCGGATCTTGATTTCGATTTCTTTTTCAGTCTTTTCCACCACTTCTTCGATGCGCGCCGGGTGGATGCGTCCATCGGCGACCAGCTTTTCCAGGGCCACCCGGGCCACCTCCCGCCGAACCGGGTCGTACCCGGAAAGGATCACCGCTTCGGGGGTATCGTCGACAATAACATCGACACCGGTTGCCGTCTCGAAGGCCCGGATGTTACGCCCCTCACGGCCGATGATGCGGCCTTTCATCTCATCGTTGGGCAGGTTAACCACCGAGACAGTGGACTCCACGGTATGATCGCCAGCGCACCGATAGATGGCGCTGATGACTATTTCGCGCGCCTCCTTGTCGGCGTTATGTTCGGCTTCCTCCAGAATCTCCCTAATCTTCGCCGCCGCGTCGCGATGGGCGGCCTGTTCAAGGTTCTCCATCAGAATCTTCTTGGCCTCTTCCGAAGTCATGCCGGCGACGCGCTCGAGTTGCTCGTTCTGCACGGAGATTAGGTGCTCCAGTTCCTTATCCCGGACGGCCACGGCCTTTTCCTTGGCCTGGAGGGCACGTTCTCTGTTTTGGCACTCCTTTTCCTTTTTGCTGAGGACATCGACCTTGCGGTCTAAAGCGGATTCCCGCTCGCCCAGCCTCTTTTCTGTTTTCTGGAATTCTGCCCGCTTAATCTGTAGTTCGCGCTCAAAACTCACCTTGGCCTTGTACCATTCGTCTTTTGCTTCTAGGATAGCCTCTTTTTTCTTGATCTGGGCTTCTTTCTCGGCTCCGCGGATGACATTGGCGGCCACTTCTTCGGCACGGGCGATTTTGCCCTCGCCGACCTTGCGTGCCACGAACCGGCCCAGAAAGTAGAAAAGTACCGCCGCAGCCACCCCGATTCCCATCGTGATCAGAAGCGGGTTGCTCATCGCACAACTCCTCCCGAGTTGTCGACCGCGCTGGGGAAAGGAGAAAACACCGTGTCTGCCGGACGCGGTCGGCAGACCCCAGGCGGGTCATCTATGTGAAACTGCAGGTGGAACGGCGATCAGGAAGAATCGCCGGTAAGTCTGGCATCCATCCATTCGAGGATATCGTGCGCCTTTTCCTCGACTTCCGATAACTGTTTCTGGGAATCGGATCTCTCCCGGAACAACTCGTCGGCGATATTGAGTGCCGTCAAGACGGCGATTTTCGCTGTCGAGAGGTGGGCGGCCTTTTCCGCAACCGCCCGCATTGACCGATCCACATACTCGGCCACTTTCAACATATACTCGGTATCCGCATCGCCGCGCAAGGGGTACTCGTCACCGAATATTGTCACGCGTACTGTCTTTTTCTGCTGTTCCAAAAGCCAAACCGATCTATTGCCAGCGCAATAAATTCAAGTCTTCCCGTACCGAACCACCTCTATGTCAAAATGACCGACCCGTTGCGTGCCCGCGTGCCCGAATCAGCCGGTCACTCCCTTTCTCTGGCAAGCAGATGTTCCTCCAGGCGATCAATGCGTCCCAGCAGAGCCTGCAGGCGTTGCCGGACAACATGGAGGTCTAACGCCGGTTTGAACAGCTCTTGACGCCGCCCGGAGTGGCGAACTCTCTTTTGCAGCATATCCCGCTCGCCGGTGACTTTCTCCAGGCGATCCTTCAGACGAGCATTCTCCGCGCGCAAAACCTTCGCTTGTTGGACCGCCGACTTAATACGGCTCTCCAAGATGTCGAGACTGCTACCGCTCATGTGGTCTGGCAACCCCGGACGCTGTCTACCCCCTCAGAAAAACCGTACTTCCTTCACTCCTAAGTTAGTCTGTCGTCAAATCGTAGTCAAGAATAAACTACAAAGATACCGCCGCCGCGGGCGAGGAAGAATGTGAACCGGACACCGGCAAGCAACGCAAGAAAATGACCGGGTTAACCAGAGAACGGACAAAGCGGGCTATTCGCGCAATTCTGCCTTAAACCGCTTCTTTAAGGCATCCACTACTTTCCCGTGGGCGGCATTAACTTGCTCGTCAGTAAGCGTGCCCTCGGCCGCACGGTAGGTGATGGAGATCGCCACACTTTTTTTATCTGGCGGTATGGGTTTGCCGCTGTAGATATCGAAAACGTCCACCTCTTCGATCAACTCCGCGGAGGCTTCCTTGACCGCCTGCACCAGCTGGCCGGCCAGAACCGAACGCTCTACGACCACAGCACAATCCCGCTCGGATTTGGGAAAACGAGGCATGGCCTTGTACGTGGCCTGAAAACGCGCCCTGCGCTCCAACTTCTCGAAATCAAGAAAGGCACCCCAGACCGGCACTTTTACCTCAAGCCGCCGGGCAAGGACGGGGTCAACAAGCCCCGCGCAACCCAGAACGGTGTCGCCGGCATGCAAATCAAATGACACACCAGTGGCCAAAAGCGGGCTCTTCCCGGGGCGAAAATCAATCGGGATGCGCAGCCGGTGAAAGAATGAGGTCAGCACACCTTTGGTATCGTAGAAATCGGTGGTGCGCGACCCACTTTCCCAGCGCGTGACGGGAGCATTCCCGGCCAGCATCAGGGCCACCGCGCGCCGTTCTTCGTACTTTCCACTGCCCTGCCAGAATACCCGTCCGATCTCGAAGATTCGCACCGTCGGCACCTGGCGGTTGAAGTTATGCGCCACCACGGCCAACAGCGAACCGCAGAGCGAGGTGCGCATCACCGACAGGTTTTCAGAGAGCGGGTTTTTCAGTTCGATCGCCTGCCTGGCATCATCCTGGGAGAGGTATTTAGGATCGATCAGAGAATTGGTGATTACTTCGTATAATCCCTCGCCAGCCAAGATGTCCCGGAGTTGGGATTCGAAGCGACTCATCGGGTTAACGGGGGTGGGAATCCGGCCGGCCGCCTGCCGCTTGACCGGGATTTCCTCGTAATTGGCTATCCGGGCAATCTCCTCGATCAGATCGATCTCCCGCGTGACATCAGGCCGGAAGGTGGGCACCGTCACGGCAATTGTCTTGCCCGTAGAGACCCCGAACTCCAACGAGGAGAGAATGTCGATCATTTTCGGTGAAGCCAGATTTATGCCAATGATTTTGTTCACCCGGCCGGGCCGCAGTCCAAGACGGAGCGGTTCGATGGCTTCAGGATAGTTGTCCACCGCTCCGCGGAGGACTTCTCCGCCGGCCAGAGATGCCATCAGGGCTGCCGCCCGGTGCAAAGCGAAGCCCACGCCGTTCGGGTCGACACCCTTCTCGAAGCGGATGGCTGATTCGCTGTTCAGTCCCAGCGACTTGCGTGTACGGTGGATCCGCGCGGGATCAAAATAGGCCGCTTCCAAAAGCACCGTTCTGGCTTTCGCGGAGACTTCGGAATCACGGCCGCCCATTATCCCGCCGATCGCCACAGGATGCTCGCCGTCGGTAATCATCACGGCGTCAGCGGGCAGCCAGCGCGTTTCGCCATCCAGCGTGACGAACTGTTCACCATCGCGCGCGGCGCGGACCACCACCCGTGGTTTTCTGAATTTGGCAAAGTCAAACGCGTGGAGAGGGTGACCGGTTTCCATCATTACGTAGTTGGTGATATCAACAACGTTGCTGATTGGCCGAATTCCCGCCGAGCGCAGCCGGCGCTTCAGCCAAAACGGTGAGGGAGCGATCTGGACGTCCTCGATAATGCGCGCGGCGTACCGGGGACACCCGTCCGGGTCGGCAATCTCGATTTTGACCCGCTCGGCAGCCGGATCGCCGCCTTCGGCCAATTCCACGGCGGGACGCCGCAGTCTGGTGCCCGTCAACGCCCCGATCTCCCGTGCAATCCCCAGCGCCGAAAGGCAGTCCGGGCGGTTGGGTGTCAGCTCAAACTGCAACACCCAATCGTCGAGCTCCAGGAAATCCCATAGGTCCCCACCCGGTTCGGCCTTTTCCGGATCGAGAACCATCAGGCGGTCTTCCTCTTCGGAAAGACCCAACTCGGCCTCCGAACAGAGAAAACCCGCCGAGGAAACGCCGGCAACCTCGGCTGCGGAGACCGACTTTTCCCCGGGCAGCCGCGCGTCGGGCGGGGCGTACGGTGAGTACTGGCCCGGATGAACGTTCGGTGCGCCACAGACGACTGTGCTGGTGCCCGAGCCGGTGTTGAGAGTACAAATGCTCAACTGCGCTCTCTCGGAGTGCTTTTGGACCTTCTCGATCCGGCTGATGATGACGCCGGAAAACCTCTCAAAAAGCGGTGTAATTCGTTCCACGGCCGTGCCGATCATGGTCAGCCGATCGGCCAACTCGTCCGGTGAGAAGTCAAAGGCGATATAATCCTTAAGCCAGGCATACGATATTTGCATCAGAACTCCGCCGACTTTAACCTTGCATTAGAACTGCGCCAAAAAACGCAGGTCGTTCTCGAAAAAGAGCCGGATATCATCGATCCGGTATTTCATCATCGCCAGGCGCTCGATTCCCATGCCAAAAGCGAACCCCGAAATGCGTTCCGGGTCGTAGTCCACGGCGCGAAACACCTCGGGATCGATCATCCCTGCGCCGAGAATCTCCAGCCAGCCTTCGTATTTGCAGAGTTGGCACCCCGATCCGCCGCAGAGCAAACAGGACACGTCAACCTCTGTGGACGGCTCGGTGAACGGGAAAAACGAGGGGCGAAAACGTAGCTGCGTTTCGCTGCCGAAAAACTCTTCGGCAAAGGCCACCAATACGCCCTTCAAATCGGCGAACGAGACATCGGTCGCCGCGTAAAACCCTTCCACCTGGTGGAACATGCAGTACGATCGCGCGTCGATCGCTTCGTTGCGGTAGCTGCGGCCGGGAGCCAGGATGCGCACCGGGGGTCGGCGCTTTTCAAAGATCCGTATCTGCACAGGCGAGGTGTGAGTACGCAGAAGATACTCCCCCCCAAGGAAAAACGTGTCCTGCATGTCCCGCGCCGGATGATCCGGAGGAAAGTTAAGCGCGGTGAAGTTGTAATAATCGGTTTCGATTTCCGGCCCGTCGGCCACCTCAAACCCCATCCCGTAAAAGATCTGCACGATCTCGTCGGTGACCTGGGTGATGACATGCTTTTTCCCCAGCGGAACAGGCCGGCCGGGCAGGGTGAAATCAAACTCAGGGACAGCTGTCTTCCCCTGGGCCAGTTGCGCCTTTTTTTCGTCGAACGCGGCCTGCAACTCCGCGCGGACCCGGTTGGCCCGACCGCCCAACTCGCGCCGCTTCTCCTCCGGAAGGTCTTTCAGACCGCGCAGGATTTGCGAAAGCTCGCCCTTGCGACCCAGCCAGCGGGACTTAAGCACCTGCAGTGCTTGATGTTCGGCCACGCGGCGCAGCTCGGCCGTCGCCTCGGCCAAGATTCTTTCTATGTCCTGGATATCCGGCATAACCGGCGCTCCGTCTAATAAGAAAAACCGAGATCGAACTGAAAGGTCAATCTCGATTAAGACAGGCCGTAGAGTCAGAGCCGACAGCTCACGCTGCGGATGCCGCCTCTACGACCCGCCTAAAGCCCTCGAAATCGGTTGCCGCCAGGTGGGCCAGGCTTTTGCGATCCAGGTCGATCTGGGCCTTTTTCAGGCGGTTGATTACTACCGAATACGAAAGTCCCAACTGGCGGGCAGCGGCGTTAATGCGGATAATCCACAGCGCGCGAAACTCCCGCTTACGGTTGCGACGGTCACGGTAGGCGTAACTCAGTCCCTTTTGCAGGGTCTCGCGGGCGGTACGATACAACCGGTGTCGCCCGCCATAATTACCGCGCGCAGCCGCGACGATCTTGCGGCGGCGGCGGTGCCCCGGCACTGCGGACTTCGAACGCGACATATAGCCGACTTCCTTTCTGCCGTCTTATCGTCCCCTTTGGCGAAAAATGTCTTCGCCCCCCTGACGGGGAAGGGGATCTATCCCAGAATCATTCTCTTGATGCGCTTGCTTTCGACGCGGGAGACAAATCCGCCTTTGCGCAAGCGGCGTTTGCGCTTGGTCGTCTTCTTGTTGAAGATGTGGCTTGTGTACGCGGAAGACCGCTTGATCTTGCCGGACTTGGTTGTTTTGAACCGTTTGGCGGCCCCGCGATTTGATTTCATTTTTGGCATATGCGTTCGGCCTCTCTTATCTATCTAATTTTATAATTTACAAATTTTCTCCCATTCGTCAATCTTTTTTTCAGCAACTCCCCCCCCTCACCACCCAGCCAAGGCATCTCTGTAACTCCGCCAGGCGCAACCGTCAAAGGCCTGCAGTCTCATGCCAACCGTGGGCTTGTCTCCCCCGGATGATTGGTCTCCGGCGGCGGCGCAACGGACGGGACTGCGGGACCGACCGACGGCAGGTTCTCCGTTTCTTGCCCGGCCGGTGATGGGGTTTGATCCTTCACCGCGGCAGGTTTGGACTTCTTCTTGCGTGTCCCGGACTTTTTGGGGACAAAGAGCATGGTCATGTGCCGCCCTTCCATTTTGGGGCGGTTTTCCACAATCCCAATACCCTCAAGCAGTTTTTCAATCCGGTTTAAGATCTTTGTCCCATACTCGGTGTGTGTAACTTCCCGCCCGCGAAACTCGACGTAGACTTTGACCTTATGCCCCTCCTCGAGGAACTCACGCACGTGCCGTGTTTTGAACTCGACGTCATGCTTGTCGATCTTGGGTCGGAAGCGCATCTCCTTGAGGGTTGTGGCCTGCTGCTTTTTGCGCGCCTTGCGGCCGGTCTTGGATTGCTCGTACTTGTACTTCCCCAGGTCCATGATGCGGCAAACCGGTGGCCGCGCGGTAGAAGAAATCTCGACCAGATCAAGCCCGTTGTCCTCGGCAATCTTGATCGCCTCACGAGTGGGCAGCACACCCAACTGCTCACCATCCGCACCGATGACACGCACCTGCGGATACCGGATGCGGAAGTTTGCCCGGGGAACGGGAAGGTATTTTTTCCTAGCGATAAAATCCTCCTCTTCGATTGGTTTACCCTTGCCGCGCAGCCCGTCGGCAGCGGCAATGCCTAACACACCCTCGCTTGGTCCTTTTGCTTGATATCGGCGATAGCCGCGTCAACGTCAACAACTTCCTGCTCTTTGAAGCCGTGCCGGCGTACGGTCACCTGGCCTGCTTTGACCTCGCGGACGCCGATGACCAGCATGTACGGGATCTTGCTTTTCTCGGCTTCACGGATTTTCAAGTTTATTTTTTCACCACGACTATCCAGTTCGGCGCGGATGCCGGCGGCACGCAGCTTTTGATGCACTTCCGCGGCATAGTCATTGACGGCATCGACGATGGGCAACACGATCGCTTGCACGGGCGCCAACCAGACAGGAAACGCCCCGGCATAGTGCTCGATTAAGATGCCGAAAAAACGCTCCAGCGAGCCCAACACCGCGCGGTGCACCAGAAACGGGCGGTGGCGGTTCCCGTCGGCGCCAACGTATATTAGATCAAACCGCTCGGCCAAATTGAAATCAAACTGAATCGTGGTACACTGCCACTCCCGCCCGATCGCGTCTTTGACACAAATGTCAATCTTCGGCCCGTAGAAAACACCCGCGCCCTCATCAACATCATATTCGATGCCCGCTTTGGCCAAGGCCAAGCGTAGGGATCCTTCCGCCCGCTCCCAGTCGGCCTCGTCGCCGATCGATTTCTCGGGCCGGGTGGACAGATAGATTTTCATTTTCGAGAACCCGAACGAGCGCAGCATGTACAGGGAAAAACCCAGCGTACGGGAAATCTCATGTTCGATGCTCTCTTTCGTGCAGAAGATATGCGCGTCATCCTGGGTAAACCCGCGCACGCGCATCAACCCTTGCAGCACCCCGGAGCGTTCATAGCGGTACACGGTCCCCAACTCCGCCCAGCGCAAGGGCAGTTCGCGATATGAGCGCAGCCGCGACTTGTATATCAAGATGTGGAACGGGCAGTTCATTGGTCTTAGCTGGTAGGGGTTGCCCTCGATGTCGAACGGGGGATACATCGATTCGGCGTAATACCCGGTATGCCCGGAGCGATCCCAGAGGGCCAGCCGCGCGATGTGCGGAGAGTATACCAGCTCATACCCGTTTTTCAAGTGCTCCTCGCGCCAGAAGTTTTCAATCAGGTGCCGGACCAGCCCACCCTTCGGATGCCAGAAAACCAGGCCACCTCCGGCCGCCTCCTGGAAGGAAAACAAATCAAGTTCCCGGCCCAGCCGGCGGTGATCGCGGCGGGCGGCTTCTTCACGCCGCTTGAGGAAATCGTGAAGCATCCTCTTGTCGGGGTACGCGACACCATAGATCCGCTGCAGTTGTGGGTTGCCCTCGGCATCCCGCCAGTAGGCACCGGCGACAGAGAGGAGCTTGAAGGCCTTGATCCTCCCCGTAGAAGGAATGTGCGGTCCACGGCAAAGGTCGACAAAGCCATCCTGGGTGTAGAGACTGATTGGCTCCGATGGATGCTCCATCTGGTTGAGGATTTCCAGTTTGTACGTTTCCCCCTTCCGGTCAAATAACGAGCGCGCTTCGGCAATAGAGCATTCTCGCCGGGTGAAACGAGCATCCGCATCAATAATCTCCTGCATCCGTTTTTCAATTTTTTCCAGGTCGGCCTGGGTAAAAGGTTCGGGGGCGTCGAAATCGTAGTAAAATCCCTCTTCAATGGGCGGCCCGATGGCCAGCCTGGTTCCCGGGAATAGATCCAAGACCGCCTCGGCCATGACGTGCGCTGAGGAATGCCAGAACACTTCCTTGCCCCGGCCCGAGGCAAAGGTGATGATCTCGAAGTCACCATCGCGATTGAGGGGGGTAGTCAGATCGACCGGCTTCCCCTCGACACACGCGGCAAGCGCGTCTTTGGCCAGGCCCGGCCCGATCAAGCGGGCCGCCTCGGCGGCCGTCATCCCCCGGTCGACCTCCAGGATCGATTCGTCAGGGAGTCTCAGTTTTATCATCTCAGACATTTGTTTATCACTTGAGGATCAGCCTTTGATCCCGCCGGTCCGCTCCCGAACAGGCACTCGAAGGAGGCGGCAAGTGTGTGCCGGACGAGCGCGACCACGGTAAATGGTGGGCGATACTGGAATCGAACCAGTGACCTCTTGCATGTCAAGCAAGCACTCTAACCAACTGAGCTAATCGCCCGCAAGTTGCACACGAAGTGTTTTTCGCCGGAAGTCCGGCGGTCGACCGCGTATGGCATGACGCAAAATACACAACCGTAATATTTCTTCGATCGTGCCGATTGTCAAGTGTTTTTGGCACACCGCCGACCCTCCCGTCCCCCGCTGTGGCTGGACAATTACCGTATCGGAGCCGGACTGCCTTACTTTACCCGACGACAATCGAGCCCTGGCCCGCGACACACGAAATGCCAATCCCAACTGGTCAGGACCTGGCCAACCCGAATACGACAGACAAAGCCGAACATGAATCTCGGGTACGCGGGCCACTCAGAACGGCAGGCAGATGGGATGGGCAGATCGGCTACACGGCCAGCCGGGTGAACAAGAGCCAACGACGAAAGCCCGCGGTCGGAGCACCAACGCAAAGGACGGAAAGCTGAAGGAATGCACAAACAATCGTTGGCCAAACGTCGAAAGTCACCGGCTCAACCCCCGAAACCTCAGTTCCTCACCAGAGAAGTCACCAGCGGACGGCAGCTCAACCTTGAGAACGCTAGGCAAGGGCGGAGCGAACGCGTTGCGCGAGGGCAACGAAGGTTAGAACTCCTTGGCCAATTCCCTCAACGAATAGCGACTATAGACGGTGAACATCTGCTTGTGCGCGTCGAGCACGGCTTCCCTGATCGGGCAACGATCGATGCGGTCGCACGTCTTTCGCTTGAATACACATTTCAAGGGATCGCCATCACCCTGGACCGCCCGGACGACCTCGCCCATGGAGATCTGGCGCGGTGTCCTGGCCAGGGAAAAGCCGCCGCGGACACCGCGATGTGATTTTACAATGCCGGTCCTGGTCAGATTCTGAAAGATTTTGGCCAAAAACTTGTCCGGGATTTTTTCCGCCCGTGAAATCTCCCCGAGACTCACCACCGCTCCCCGGGGCTGCTGGGCGATGTAAATTATCCCGATAAGCCCGTATTCTTCGGCTTTGGTGAACTGCATGTCTTTCCCTTCCGGGGGATTCTCCGAGAATCCTCGGCAACGCTGGCTACCTTTGCCTGACTTCGCTCACCCAAGACAACCTGGCCAAGAGGTCTTCCCCGCAGGATTGTTAACAGGTCAATTATTGTTTTCTTTTTGTCAGCACAGTACTTGCACGGCCATACCCTGTCAAGCGGCATCTTGATTTCCCGCAATATTTTGACATCCTTGACCAGACCACAAAGCTTCCCGGATTCTCCGGCATCCCTTTCCCGGGCCGTCCAGGGGCCGCGTGAGACGCACTCGCTCCCGCCTCGCCGAAGGTATTCCCCGGCGAACAAATCGCCAAAGCGCGCATTCGGGTTTTTGCGCCCGGGGAAAGCAGGCTTGGGCGGTGGGTAACAGTGCCTGCCCCGTGCGATACCCGACCTGGTCAACAGAGTATTGGTCTTTTCCCACACTTTGCCTTGACCGAATGCAGTCTGAGGCCACAGCGGCAAAACAAACAGCCGAACATTGATGCTGGTAAGTGAATTGGTGCCAAAATGTTAGAGGGGCCACCTCAACCTTTTGGTGAATTCCGGCACCGGTTTTTAGTCAGTTTGCCTGGGGATCGAGTGACCGGCTGATCAGGCCATTTTGGAAAGAGGCATAATATGAAAAAAACTCTGCGAAATCAGAAAGGGATCAGCCTCCTGGAGGTTATGATCGGCATGCTGATTTTTTCTTTGGGGATGCTGATGTTGATCCCGATGGTCGTCACTTCAATCGTCGGTAACCAAACTGCACATGAAAACGACATGGTGATGCAGGACGTACAGAATGTCGTTGAGGCGTTCAAGGCCGGAGCTTTGCCCGCGTCCGGTTTGGACTACAGCGCGGAACCTCACCGCTACGTCATGTGGTGGACCCAGCCCACCGACCCGCCCACGCCAAATGTCGAGCAGCTCAACGTCGAGGTCATGTGGGAAGACAGCAAGATGCAGAGTCATTTCCGGCGAGTGAGCACCTTCGTTTACCGCAAGTAGGGAGGTTCGTGATGCACGGATTCGGACTGCGCACCTTTCACCGTTGGCACGGTGGCTCGCCGGTTCTTGCGAACCAGCGAGGAGCAACGCTGATTGAGCTTCTGATCGCCAGCGTGATCGGCTTAATCGTTGTCGCCTCGGCCTTTGAAATCTATTTGACCCAACACCGCAATTGGATAATCCAGGATGAAGTCACCGACACGCAGCAAGCTGTCCGGGCCTCGATAAGAATGCTCTCGAAGCATATTCGCATGGCCGGACATGGCCTGCCTCAAATTGCGGAACCGATTGTCGCATTTGACAGCAATCCCGACACGATCCTAATCATGTACGAGCCGGCAGAGGGGTGTGATGTCCCGATCGAGCATGACATGCCTTAGCCGTCGTCAGAGCTGCGCTGCGATGGTCATGATATTTCCTGCTTCAAGGAAGACACCTGGGGGTACATTTACGATCCAATGGCCGACACCGGGGAATTCTTTTTTATCACCCAGGTTCAGGTCGCGGCTTCCCATATTCAGCACAACGCGGCCCTCAATGCCCAGCTCTCCCGATGCTACCCCAAGGGAAGCCAAGTTTACCAAGTCGAGGCCTACAGGTTTTATATCGATCAGTCCGATTCGCTCCATCCAATGCTGATAACCGAAGAAATGGGCCAGCAACCTGAACCGTATGCGGATAACATCGAAGATTTGCAATTCCGCTACGTGATGCAAAACGGTGACACTCTCGATGTGCCCAATCAGTCTCGCTTGGTCCGGCGGGTACTCATTACGGTGATCGGGCGCACGGATCGGACGGACCTGCAATTTGAAGGGGAATACCGCCGCCGGGGGTTCGCCACCGAGGTCCTGGTGCGCAACCTCAATCTCTAACCGGATAAAAACGAGGGATGCCATGAACGGTTTAATGAAAAACGAGTGCGGATTTGTCATTATCACCTGCTTGGCCATTTTGCTGATGCTGGGTATTATCGGCGCGGCAGCGGTGATGAAATCCGCCGACGATGTCGAGATCTCCGGCACCCAGTTGCGTGACGTCAACGCGCTGTATGCCGCTGAGGCGGGGGCGGAATATGCCTACGGCCTGTTCCGCAACTCGATTGACTCGACAAACTTCCCCCCCAATCCCCTGCCAATCGGCTCGTTTGACCTGGAAGGGTATAGCGTCACTTACTCCACCGTGCAGTTTGACTCGATTAAACAGGTCACCATGACGAACGGCACATACCAGGGTTTGTACGGGCTGTCCAACCAATATGACATCTTGAGCACCGCTACCTCGGTTTCCACGCCGATTAACAACACCGTCTCGCTGCGCATGGAGAAGGTGCTTGTCCCTCTTTTCCAATTTGCCGTCTTCTATGAACCGGATATGGAATTCCACCCCGGGCCGTTCATGACCCTGGGGGGGCGGGTGCACGCCAACGGGAACCTTTACCTTGGCTCAAACAACGGCCTGGATATCACCTCGTACCTGACCGCGGCAGGCATCATCATCCACGGGCGAAAGCCCGGTTCGGGCCTAGCTGTGGGCAACGGCTCGGTGCGCGTCAAGGATAGAGCCGGCAACTTCCAGGATATGGAAAACGGCGACGGCACCTGGCTGGATCACAATCAGGACGACTGGGTCGATGCCTCGCTGGACCGCTGGACCGGCCAGGTCCAGGATGAGGATCACGGGATCAACGAACTATATTTGCCGGTGGCGGTCTCTGGCGATCCGATTGATCTAATCAAGGACGCTTCCGGATCGAACCCGGATTCGTACGAACACAAGGCCGGGCTGAAGATCATCGACGGCCAGGCATATTTCCGCCAGGCGGACGATAGCTGGATCAACGTTACCGCAGCCATGTTCACCGACGGAACACTCTCTAGCACCACCTTCTATGAAGGGCGGGAAGAGAAAGATATCGCCGCCCTTGATATTGATATTTCCCAGCTCAACAACAGTCCGTACTGGCCAACTAACGGGCTGATTTACACCAAGCAGACAGTGGGCGGCGGCGACCAGCCGGCAACCCGCCTGATCAATGGCTCGGAACTGCGAAGCGGTCTCACCGTGGTATCCGAAAATCCCATATATACCAAAGGGGATTACAATACCGTCGGGAAAAAACCGGCGGCGGTGATCTGCGATGCATACACTATCCTGTCTAATGACTGGGACGACGCAAACTCAGCACTGAGTCTCGACAACCGCATAGCCTCGAACACCAGCCTCAATCTGTCATTTATCACCGGTAATCCGACGACCGGGGAAGACGGCAACAATTACAACGGCGGGTTAGAAAACCTGCCCCGCTTTTTGGAAAAGTGGTCCGGCAAGACGTGTAAGATCCGGGGATCGATAGTTGACTTGTGGAAATCGCAGCAGGCGACAGGGAAATGGAGCTACGGCTCGTATTATACCGCTCCTGACCGCGACTGGAGCTTCGACCAGGATCTGTTAGATCCGAACAAACTTCCCCCGGGGACGCCCATGGTCAACATCGTGGTCAAGAAACAATGGGCGCAACTGGACGGACCCGAGGGCTAACGCCAAAGGCAGCCCCGGGATATAGCAAGCGGAAGCGGAACGCACGAAGGGCACAGCGGCGGTGATTCCTTCCCTACGTGAGATCGTTATTCTCTGAATCACCGGCGCGGAGACCCACGTGACTATCCAACACCGCCGGCAACGGCAGGCGCGGCAGGGGACACCAAATCAACTTCCCGATGCCTCGACCGATAACCAATAATAATCATGCGTTTTACCCCAGCGGCATACCTGACCGGTGCCAGGACGCGGCAAAGTGCTCCTTCGCGCAGGGCGCAAGCTGAAAAAAGCGCGCCCGCAATGAGCACACAGACAAAAATCAGGGCCCACGTTCTCGTTCCTCTTTCGATTTCCGTTTTCGGCGCCTGGCTGCTTTTTACCCTGATGGTGTACTTGACCCAGCGGTCGAACATCTTTGACGACGTCCGGTTGCGCGTGAGCCAGACCGAATCGTACTTTAAAGCCCGCGTTGAAGATGACGCCATGATGCTGGGGTCTGTTTTGGCCACCGTCGATCACGACCCACGGTTTTTGCTTTTGTATCTCCAGCGCAAACGGGACAGCCTGTACCTGATGGGAAAGCCACTCTTTGAGATGCTCAGTTCCGAATTCCACATATCCCGTCTTTCGGTAATCCAGCCCAGCGGGATTTGTTTTTTGCGCTGGCACGATCCCGGACGATATGGCGATTCCATCAAGCGTTCGACGTTTTACCTGTCGCGGATGACCCGCAAGCAGGCCTCGGGGATCGAGTTCTCTAATTCTGTCTTTGCCGTACGTGTGATCCGACCCTTCGGGGATCCGGAAGCCGGCGTCGGTTTTATTGAGGCCGCGACCGATATCGGGCAGCTCCTAACAGAGCTCAAGCGTGGGGTGCAGTCCGATGTGGCCGCAGTGGTCAGCCAATCGTATCTGGGCGAGGGACAGTGGTACAATTACCCGGTCCCGGAAGGGGTTAAACCGGATACACTGAAAATATTCGATCCCATCATCCTGACCCATACCTTCGACCGATTTCCGGACATCCTGGCGGAACTGGCGCAAGAAACCTGGCCGCCGCGGAACTTGCGGCGCCGCATCTTCAAGGCCGGTTCGGTCAAACTTGCCGCCGGATGCATCGGGATGCTGGATTCCGAAAACGTATTTATCGGGCACCTCGTAGTTTGGGTGGACGTGACCAAGGCGGTCAAAGACACCAGGCGGACGACCACACGAATGGGCATTTACGGCGGGGTCGTTTCGCTGTTCTTGATCTGGATTCTGGGCACCGTGATTGGCCGGGTCGACCGGCGGCTTGCCGAATCGCGGTTCCTGGTCGAAATCAGTACCGAACAGTTGGCCCGCAGTGAAGAGAAATACCGCTCGATTGTGGAAACCACGACAGAATGGGTCTGGGAAATTGACACCGCCGGGACCGCCAAGTTCTGCAACGCGGCGATCAAGGAAATACTTAAGTACAC
>Ga0114920_10000015_pt1 | contig 89416 bp, 80 predicted proteins | sample ChitaG_FD_88683 | JGI IMG/M metagenome (GOLD analysis project Ga0114920, IMG submission 88683) | Deep subsurface microbial communities from South Pacific Ocean to uncover new lineages of life (NeLLi) - Chile_00310 metaG | ecosystem: Environmental > Aquatic > Marine > Oceanic > Sediment ...
ATCAGGCCCCGGCGTCCTTAAACCAGTAGGGGATGACAGCTACATCTATGTAGTGATGCCGATTAAAGCAAGCTGATTAAAGAATTAGGAATTAGGAATTAGAAATTAGAAATACAGGGCTTAAATCCCTGTATTTTGTTCAAAAGCTTGACAAAAATAATTAGATATAATATAATATATGTATCAAGAAAAGGTTTCTTGATCTCTAAATAATTTTAGAGAAATAACAAAAATAAGCAAATTAAAAATTGAATAATAGAAAGGAGAAAAAGATGAGAATGATTATAAAGATAAGCGGAATAACGGTAACGATGTTAGGAATAGCGGGTTTTATTTGTCTTGCTTCCGGGTATTGGGTGCCAGCCATAGTGTGCCTCGGTATATTTATGGTTTTGGTCGTTGTTTTTGGCATAGGAGGATTGAAAGCAATTCATCAAGAAGAGAGAGCGGTGGTTGAATTTTTAGGCAGGTTTTACGAGATTAAAAAGCCAGGGCTTCGATGGGTTTGTCCAATTATAATGTCAATACGAGCGATTGTTCCGATTTGGGAACAGACCTTGATTCTTTTTAAAGAGTCAATCAAAATTGATTTTAAAGACGGGTCTGCCGTCCCGAAAGGAATAAAAGCGTTTATAAGGATAAAAGACCCGGGCACCTCCTACAAATTAGAGGGGGAAACAATCGGAAGAGCGGGAATATTTAGAGCTATTTATTATATTAACAACTGGAGAGAGAGAGCTGTTGAGTTGCTGGAAAACACTGTTCGAAGCTATCTCGCGACTCTGACCATTGACGAGGCCCTGCCGGAAAGAAGGGGAGGTTACGACTTGCTATCAGAGAACCGAATGCCAGAACCAGAAAGAGAAAAAATAAGAAAAACCCTGGAAATGTGGGGATTGAAACTCGAGAGAATTACTGTCACTGATTTTGATTTAGATCCCGAAATAGTTAAAGCTCGGAACGAAGTCCAGAAAAGAAAAAGAGCCGTAGAAGTAGCAGAACATGAAAAAGTAGTGAGAGCCACAGAGACAGTAGGTTCATTGATTCAAATGATGGCTGAAAGCACGGGCAAAACACCCAGAGAGATTCAAAAAGAAATAGATAAAGATCCAAAATTAAAGAAACGTTTAACAAGCTTCAGCGAAGAGCTTATTACCCGACGAATGAGTATTGATGCTAAAGCCCTTACCGACATCCGGACCGGAGGCGGGGGAAATCTTGAGCAGTCCCTATTAAGGTTGTTTGCCGCCTTTAAAGTGGTTCCGGCAGCCGAGCAAAAAGGTAAAAAAGAGAAAGAAAAAGGGGACGAGAAAAAAAAGAAAAGAGATTAAATTAAAAAAAGGGAGTCACCAATTAGACTCCCTTTTTTATTTTTTGAGTTTTTTTATTCCTTTCCTACGTCAGGTTTTTTTCTTTTTGTTTTCCGTGCTTCACCAGTATCAGAAGGTCCTGCTTTTCTCCCTCGTGCCTCGCCGGTATCTATCGGAGGCGGTGGGCCGGTTCCCGCTGCGGCTGCTGCGCCTATAGGGGTTTCTTTTTTTCTCTCTTCTCTTTTTTCTGGTGTTTTATATTGGCCTGGTCTCCAACCCATTTCTCTTGCTCGCTGGCCCTTTACATATTGGAAGTAGCCATCTTTGTCTTGATGTTTTGATTTAAAGTGTTTATGGAATTCGCTCCAAGCTTCTTCAGTAGCCCTTGGGAGTCCTTGTTTTGCGTCCCTTGCGACGGCAGACATCTTTGATTTTGATAATACATTGTCAATATACTCAGTGAAAATTTCATCAATTGTGTTAAGCATAGTTTCTTGTCCTTTTTTAACCTGGGCACTTATAGATTCGGGAACGTCTCTTCCTTTTTCCATTGTGGTTTCTACTAATGTCCTATCTTCAAGGCTTTCTCTTTCCATTTGAGCGTAATGTTGACGTCTTGCTTCTCTGGTAGCTTCTTGAACTGCTTCTTTTTCTGTCATTGTCGAATAAGGACCCGCCCATTTTTTACCTGCCACTAATCGAGCCAATCGGGGAGCTGACCTTAAAAACTTACTGTTCAATATTCCTCCTCTCTGACCTATTTGCAATGGACGCGTTAATCTCTTCCGGAACTCTTTATCTGCTAAAATCTCTTGATCTGATTTACCTTTCCATTTCTTTAGTTTTTTTGCCTCTTTGTACAGATCCTGCTCATCTCCCCTCTCAATCATTTCTCTTAAATCAGCAGCGGCATCAACTTGTGTGTCTGCTCCTTTTAAAATTCTATGGCCTAAGGTTTGAGACGAATATGACTTTGCTCTTTCTTGAGATTTTTCTATAGCGGGTCTCATCTGGCCATATTTTCTAACAGCTTCGGGCAGGAACCACCTGAGAATCGGAGCTTTTTCTATTCCTCTGGATATTTTCCCTGCCGCTTCCTTCATCTTCATTCTTTCTAAAGTTGGCCTTATCCCTCTTTCCGCTATTCTTCCTCCTAACCATTTTCCAGCTCTCGTTTGGCTTCTTTTTGACCAGTTTATTACAGCTGAAGCCCCCATAGCGCTTATTGACATAGTGGCAATAAAAGCAAGAATAAGGAAGCCAATAACTACTCCGTAAGGAAGGAGGGAGTTGATTAAACTGGTTAAACCAATAGAAGCTTCTTGGAGGGGTTCATCTATTTGGGCTGTGACTAAACCAGTTTTTCCGAGTAATTCCTTGCCCGACGCCAAATGGGTAAGGCCGCTGCTTAAATAGAGAAAAAAGGCAGCGAATATTCCGATAAAACACCATTGGAGAAAATGTTGCCACCAAGTTAAGAAATATTTTTTAGTAGCCGGTAATATATAGCACATAAAAGCCAGAGGAGAAAGAATAACCAGCATCCAGATAGCAATATAGCGCAGTATAAAAAGCAGGGCAAAGGTTAGGTAGATGAATCCAGCTATTATCCCGAAAGCAATTAAAGCGACTGTGCCTCCGAGAGGAGCAAGATTAACGCCTATCCCTTGGCTTTCTGCAGCTGCTTCTTCTGGCTCTCTTTCTGATTTTTTAAAGACTTCTGCCCAAGCGTCGCTAAAGTAATTGCCTTGGTCTGTAAAGGTTTTTACAAAACTGCCGGCCTCTATGCCCGGTCCCAGGAAGTAATGCATTAAGATATTAGATGCATCAACAATTACACCCAGAATAACCGGGGTAAAATTAATAAGAAGAGCAATAATTATTAAAATAGGAAGAGTTTTTTTAGCGTGATAACTTTCAATTTTTAAAATAGTAGCTAAACCGATTGCAATCAAAGCAAGGACAATACCCATATTAGCCAAATCTCTGGTCACCGTCCAGCCCATTCTAATAATAGGATTACTTAGTTTGGTGTAAGAAAGAGTAATAAAGTTTGGACTGGTAGCTACCCCCAGAACCATAGAAGCTACTCCAACAAATAAATTGGATATAGTTAGAGGTATCTGCAAAAGTGTAACAACTAAAGCGGTAACTAAAGTAATAAGTCTTGTTTCAATTATTTTCCCGGTCCAGGCTGCGAGCTGAGGGCCTGCAATCGCCGCCACAATGCATGATACGCCTGCTATTATCAATGCGGTAACGAGAACTATCCCCCTTCCAGAATTAAAAGAAAATAATCTTTTTTTAGCTTGGCGTAAAATAGCTAAAAGATTGTTTATTTTCCATTTTATCCAATTAAAACTTTTCATATTTTCATAGGAAAACTTAGGAATTTTTATTTATTGAAATTACTACATTATATCACTTTTTAAGATAATATAAAAATCTAAAAATATAAAAACAGTTTGTTTTATTTCATTCTTGTATTATTTTATTTTTATACTTTTGGTTAAATTGATCCAGTCCCTAATGTCCAAAGTTTCAGCTCTTTGGCTTGGTTGAATATTATTTTTCAAAAGCCAGAATTTAATTTGCTCCTTATTTAATTTTAACCCATTTGATGACCTCAGGGCAAGCCCATTCGGCGAGCTCAGGGCAAGCCCTTTTGTTAAGTTGTTGGCAAGTTGTTTTCTTGGTTGGGAAAAGCCCGCTTTGACAACTTTAAAAAAAGTAGAGGCCCGTCCTCTACTTTTGTTTTTGAGGGGTTTTATTTTAAGAATCGCGCCATCTACTTTTGGCTGAGGCCAAAAAGATTTTTTTGAAACATAAGAGATAGTTTTGACTTTAGCGTAAAATTGGACAGATACAGCTAAAAGATTCATTTTCGGCGGCTTGGAACAGATTCTTTGGGCTACTTCTTTTTGGGTTATTAAAACCATTTCAATAGGAGGATGTTTACTTTCTAAGAATTTTCTAATTACCGGGGCTGTGATATAAAAGGGCAAATTCGCTATAATTTTATATTTGTTTGAAAATTGAAAATTAGGAATTGATTGAAAATTGAAAATTGAAAATTGAAAATTCAATTTCAGAATGTCTTTGTTGATAATTTTGACGTTTTTTAAATCCTCAAGGGTTTCCTTGAGGATTTCTATCATTTTGGGGTCTTTTTCTACAGCAATTACTTTTTTTACTTTTTTTGCCAACTCTTGAGTTAAATTGCCAATGCCCGGGCCGATTTCTAAGACAATGTCTTTTGGTTTAAGGTTAGCCGCTTTGATAACTTTTTTTATGATAGTTTTATCAATCAAAAAATTCTGACCAAATTTTTTTGAGGGATAGACCCGATGTTTTTTAAACAGTTCTTTGATGTTTTTCTTTGAGGTCAGGTTCACCCCCATACCATAACAAGGATAGGTGCCAGAGGCGCTTTTTGACGAAGTTAATCCTTGTTTGGTGTGGGGGTTCATTAGTCTATTCTATCATAAAACTGCCCGAGACCGGGTCTCGGGCAGTTTTTGAACACTGTGGAAAAACCACTTGACCCCTATTTTCAATGAGGTAATATAGTAAAATAGTAGAGCAGAACAGGTTTATTAATTAAAGAGACCAAAATATTTCTAAATTTCACCTTCTTCAATCGCTTTTAGCGGCGTTACCTATAATTCGGAATAAAATAGGTTCTCTTTTAGAGAAATCCCGTCAGAAATTAAAAGGGCCTTTTAAAGCACCCTTCTTTTGTTTGACAGCACTCTTAATTATTTCTTTATTTGGAATTTTATTTTTTGGTTTAAGATTAGCTTTAAAATCTTCTGTCCTCGGAGATTTTTCTTTTTTAACCGCAACGACAGAAAATAAAGTTCCCCCCCAAGAATTGTTTGCCAAACCGGTAAAAAATTTCGTAGGAGAATCTATTGAAATGACTTTTATCCAAAAAAATAGTATTGTTGGAATTTCTTCACCGGTGATGATTACCCCACAAACTTTAGGAAGTTTATTTGGTGGTGAATTTGGAACTGAGACAAGAAGAGAGATTGTTGAATACGTTGTAGAGCAGGGAGACAATCTTTCTTCTATTGCTGAAAAATTTGATATTTCTCTTAACACCATCTTATGGACTAATGATTTAAGTAGAAATTCAATAATTAGGCCAGGCCAGAAATTAATTATTTTGCCAGTTTCCGGAATCATTTATCATGTCAAAAAAGGTGATACTCTAAGCGGGATTGCCAAAACCCATAAAGGCGATGTTGAGAAAATTATCGTCATCAATGAGCTTTCAAGCGAGGGAGATATTTTTATTGGTGATATCTTGATTATTCCTGATGGAGAGATGCCCTCTCTTCCAAGTTCAGTTTATTATGCCCAGGTCCCTCTTGGTTCAAGTTACTTTATTTGCCCTCATTCTGCTTGCAAAATTACTCAGGGACTTCACTGGTATAACGCCATAGATTTTGGCGGTAAATGTGGAGACCCAATATATGCTGCGGCTGCTGGAAAAGTTTTAAGAGTAAAATATGGCTGGAATGGCGGAGCAGGAAATTATCTAACAATTCTCCATCCTAATGGAGTGGTTACAATGTATGGCCACATTTCCACCAGTTTGGTTAATTCAGGACAAGAAGTTTCCCAGGGCGATATTATTGCTTTGATGGGAGGAAGACCCGGTACTCCGGGAGCTGGAATATCAACCGGCTGTCATGTCCATCTTGGCGTTCGGGGCGCCAGGAATCCCTTTGCGAGATAAGATTAAAAATTTAAAAAATTAAAAATAAAAAGCATCTTCAATAGAGATGCTTTTTTCTTTGGAGAGGGCTGTTTCTAATTTTTTCTAACTCGGTACATTAGGGCTTCGGTTAAATGATTATAACTAATGTTTTCTGAATTATCCAAGTCAGCAATAGTTCGGGCTACTTTTAAGACCCGGTGATAACCCCGAGCGGAAAGTTTAGCTGAATCCACAAAACGTTTTAAAATATTTTGAGATTTTGTTGTTTTTAGAAAAAAGGTATAATTTACATAGAAGGATATTAGTTTTAAGTATCTGGAACACTTTGTGTTTAAACATGAACAAAGAAATAGGCTATTACAATCTTGATCCACGGAGAGAGTTAGAACAAAGAATAACGGGAGATCTCAAAAGGGCTTTGGGGAAAAGAGGATTTTCTGTGAAACACAACGGAACAAGGGAACATCACGCGCCAGGAGATAAACCAGATATAGAAGTCTACGATAGGAATACTGTAATTAACGTAGAGGTGACAAAGACAAAAAAGTCTCAGTCAGATCGTGAATACCTTGCAATAAAAGATCATCTAGAAAAAACAAAGAGAGAAAATCAAAACAAAAATTGCTATATTTGGTATGTGTCGCCAGCAACCCACTACCGTATGTTTAATGCCATAAAAGAATACAATTTTCTGCATAAAGAGGACTCAGACCAGAAAATCCTCCCGATTAGCTTTGAAATCTTTGAGCTCTTCATAAAAAAACTCATACAAGCACCGCGTGAACAATATTCAAGACGAAATATTCTTACGCTATTCGATGATATTCATGGATTAGTGGATGATGAAACAGCATTTACTCACTTCTATAAAAAACTTTTCAGCAATGATGAGGCATTGGGGAAAGAGATAAAAAGAAAAGAGAGCGTGAAACACCAAAAAATTATAGAAAAACTCATTGGCGGATTTAAAAATCTAGAAAATCAACTGAGGTCTCACAGAATAGCACTGGCAACGGAAGCAATAAAGAATGTAATCTACCTTGTGTTTATTAAACTTTATGAAGAAAAAAGAGAAATAGATGGAAAAGGGAAAAATAGGTTTACGGAGAAATCTTTTCAAGAATTCCAAGAGACCCTCAACGATTACGAAACAGCAACCCATAAATTATTTAAAATCATACAAGAAGATCCAGATATAGAGGGATCAGGCTTGTTTACTGAAAGAGATAGGCTTGTTTTTAGGCTAAAGGATAGTTTTGTATTAGAGAAGTTCATAAAAGAATTTGAACCATATCAATTTTACGCCACAAAAGTCGATGGTCTTGGTGCAGCATATGAAGTACTGGGCCAACTATCAGGCAAAGATGTAAAAGCAGGGCAGTTTTTTACACCACAAAGAGTTGTACAATTTATGGTAGAATTAGCTGAATTAACTACTGATGATAAAGTATATGACCCCGCATGTGGAACGGCAAGATTCCTTACAACGGCAATGGAAAAGCAAATATCATTAGCAAAAAGACAGAGGAATGCATCTAAAATAATTCAGGCTATCAAACAAGAAAGGTTGTACGGCACAGATGATGATTTAAATGTCGCAAAGCTCGCAAAGATGAACATGTATATTCACAATGATGGAAAAGCGAACATTCAAGCAGGAGATGGATTATTAAACAACGAAATGGATGGAATGGTAGATATAGTTCTTACCAATCCACCATTAGGTAATTTATCATACAGGTTGCCATTATATAATGAAGATTTTTACAAAAGACTTGAAATACTTCCGAAGAATAATAAGACCGTAGAGAAACTTAATAAATACAAAAAATCATTACAGAAGAAAAAGGAGGAGTTATCGGAATTTAGACAAGAGAACAAAGTTAAGTTAATTGTAAGGAAATCGGATCAAATAAAAAGCACAGAAAAAAGAATTATAGAGTTAGAAATCAAGCTTGAGCGCGGAGAAGAAGAAATAGAAATTACAGGTAATGAAATGAAGGGGGGAGCGCTTTTTCTTGCTCGGTGTAAAGATTATCTTAAAGATATTCGAGATTCAAATCTACCGCCTGAATGGAGAGGAGGAAAACTTATTTTAATTATGGACGAAGGGGTATTAAATACACACGAGTATTTTTCTGTAAGAGAATTTATTCAAAAATATTACCATATAAAAGCGGTGTTCTCACTTACCTCCGATACTTTCGTACCAGTATCAAGAACCAGAACAAAAACTAGTGTTCTTTATCTAATAAAAAAAGAGGATCCAGACACAATACAAAAAGAGCCAATTTTCTTTGGTCATGTAAGTAAAGTAGGTTTAGATACTAAAAAGAAAGTGTGTGAAAATCATTTAGCCGGAGAAGAAAAGAATATGCTTTCAGAGTTCCTCGAATTTAAAAAGAAAATATATAAATCTTATAATCGGTCACATTTCGACAAAGATAAATTTAATCGGCTTTGCAAACAAAGAACAGATTCATATCAAGATATTAATAATCTATATTTAGAAAAAGGTGGGCTTACAAAACATAATTTACCGAGAGAGGAAGAGAAAACTATCTATAATATTGTAGACTTCGAGGATCTAGAAGATAGGCTTGATACAAGATACTATCTGCCGATCTACTACAGCATATTGAAAAAGATAGAAAAAACTAATTATAAGCGAATAGGCGACAAAGATTTATTAGAAGAAGAAATAATAACCGGAAATGCACCGGCAAAATACAAGAAAGAACCAGGGGTAAATTACCTAAAGGTGCGTAACTTACATAACGGTTATATCAGTGAAGACTTTGACTATGCGCCAGAGGGGTTTTTAAAAAGAAAGCGACATTGTCTTCTTAAAAAAGACGATATTCTTTTAGTAAGTTTGGGCATCGGCTCAATAGGAAAAGTGGATATTTATGAATCAGATGAAGAATGTCTTTTTGATCCAAAAATAACAAGAATAAGGGTGAACAAACAAAAAATACTCCCTAGATACCTACTTGCTTACCTTAGAAGCTCTTTTGGACAAAAACTTATAGAACGAAACCTTAGAGGAAGCACGGGGCAAATCATGTTTAAAATTAAAGACCTTAAAAATATGCCAATCCCTATGCGTTCGTTGCCAAAACAGAAAAGGCTAGTAGAGAGAATTAATCAGGCACAAAAGGAGATCGGCGAGTTAAGAAAAAGAGCAGATCAGTTAGAAAAAGCGATAACTAGAAGGACTTTTAATAAAATGGGGTTATGGTAAGCCCTTCAGCTGAAATGCAACTATCAAAAGAACGAATTTTAGGATGGCAGAAGATATTTAAAGAAAAATGGGGTGTAGAATATACTTTTACTGAAGCGGAAGAAGCGGCGAACAACCTTATAGGATTTTTTGACCTACTGCTCAAAATTGATATGAGAGAAAATCCTCAAAATTATACTAAAAAAGTAAAAAATAAAAAGAAATAAACAAAAAGCCCATCGTTGGGCAATTTTTATTTTTTCAATAATTAGGCTACCTAAGTTTGTTTACTAATAATGTTTTTATAAGCTGCTTCAAAAAGCGGCTTAAACTTTTTGAGATCGATGTTGGCAGATTCCACTTTATATAGTGCTTGATTCCATCCTTCCTCATATCGATGAAGATTATATCCGGGTATTTTTATTTTATTGGCAGTACTTTTTGAGATTTTGAAGAATAAACCAAAACTTCTAGTTCCAAGAAACGTTATGCCGAACACTATCGGAAAGCCATACTTGAAAGAGACATAGAAGGAGGTGTTACTTCTTTGTAGATTCCACCCTTTTTCTTTAATATATTTTTCAATTCGACTGGCAAGAGCCCAAAATTGTTCGGCGGATTCCGAATTGCGATGTTGTTTATAGTATTCTAATGAGTATTCTCTAACCGTGTTTACTGGTTTGATTTTTTCCTCCTCAATTGTTAGTCGATTTAAGAAAATATAATCGTGTTTTCCGTCGTTAAACTTCTTAAATTCAATCAAATCAACCGGGTAATTTATCCTATTTACCGATTTTTGAACAGATGGCTGAAATGATGGGCCTATAATAATAATTCTTATATTGTATGGTTTGTCCCAATCAAAACTAAAATCTTCTGGAAGATTTTTTTGTGCAAGCCAAATACTTTTTACCGCATCAGGATGTGCTTCTATCCAAATTGAATAATTCAATACTTGAGGGATAACACTTTCTTCGACTAGCTCGTCTTTTATTTCAATAATCAATATATTGTTTTCTTTGTCTAAACCTATTAAATCAATTCTATCTTTCGGTAATTGTAGTTGCCTTTTTAAAAGGAATACATCGGGAAGGATATCTTTGGTCTCAAAAATAGTCCTTTCTATTATTTCTTCTGGGTGAACTTCCACCTCGTTCATATTCACTATTTCCTTTTTATTTTTGATTAAAATAAGATTAGCCATATTGGTTTTTAATTATTTTAGCAAATTATCGAAGCATTGTCTATTAGAAACCCATTCGCCGGGCAATTTTTATTTTTGGCTTGAAATTTTCAAAAAATAGAGTTATCTTGAAGGCAGATAATTTATGAAAGAAAAAGTTGAGAAAAAAAGAATACCAGCAGAAAAAGAAAGAGTATTAAATCTTATAGTAGAAAGACATAAGATGTGTAGCCCAAATTCTGTTGGGCAAGTTAGCGAGTTAGTTTTATATAAAAAACTCAAATTTATTAAGGATTGGGAAAATTTTTATTTTACTTCTGGTAGAAAAAGAAAGAAAATTATAGTCCAAAACTCAAAAAAGTTTGGTAAATCCAAGCTGAAGAAACTTATATCGGGCCTAAATAAATCTTTTGGTAGGACAGAGGAAGAATTAGAAGAAAAAGGGGAAGAACTATTTAAATACATTCCCGAAGAGACGAAAAGATTATCTCAAGCGATCGATGTTTTAAAAAACATAACCGAGAAAGACTGTAAGGATTGTATTAAACAATATGTCATTGATAATACTTGGGTAGGAATTATAAAAAGAGAGAACGCCGTCATTAAAAAGTTAATAAAGAGAGGGATTAAACCAGAGAATATTAAAAAGACAACTGGTTCTATAGATACTAATTTAGGCGTCGATAGAGAAATTTTTTCTGACGATATGAAAAAGAAAATAGGCTTACAAATTAAACCCGATAATTCTCGGGGAGGCCCACTAATAGATGAACATATTAAAAGCGCTCAGGCAAAATATAAAGGTAGGGTAATAACTATTTTTTCTAACACTAAAGGCAAAATACGCGATGAAGATAAGATAATTAAAGAGATAAAGAATGAACTTGGTATAAAAAACCAGGATAGTTAAATTAAAAACTATGAGTTTAACGGGAGGAGAATTAAATAAATTAAATGGTGATTATGGAATTAGCGCCCCAGATAAATCGGTGCCCGTGATTAAACTAATCAAAGTCCATAAACCAGGATCAAGAGAAGAATTAGTTAAGCTTATTGGAAAACACCATAAAGAAAGATGTGAGTGTGGGATATTAAGTCAAGGAAGTATAGAAGATTTTGGAAAGAACCTATACGAAGCGCAAATTAAAGATTGGGGGAGGTATAAATACTCTCTCCGAGAGTGTATTGAGTGGGAATATAATTTATTTGTGGTTCAATCATTAAAGGGTGAGTCGGTAGAGAAGAAAGCAAAAGAAATATTAGCCAACGAATTATCAGGTATAGAGATAAAAGATTCTAATAAGTATTATGATGAAGAATTGAGAGTAGACTTAGAAATAAGACACAAAGATAAAACCATCGCAGGTATTCAGGTCAAACCAGAATCATATAAGTTGGTAAGAAAAAATGTTCACCATATGAACAAATACAGAAACTCGTTGGTTGGTTTTAGGGTTTTATATCTATATTATGATTACAAAACCGAAGAGTTCATAAATTTAAGAGAAGTAGTTGAAGAAATAAAAAAGCTCTATAGTCTCCCTTTTAACTAAATAAAGGCATTATAGCTGATAGGTTTTTCTCGATACGTTACTTCAATACTATTTTTATTTGTAGGTTCTATTGATTTTAAGTTATGTATTGAAATAAATCTCTCCTGATTAGTCATAACAAAAAAGTTGTGACTTTTGTTTTTATATTTAAAATAATTCTTCTCATTTTCTATTTTACTTCTTACAAAATTTAAATGATTATTTAGTCTCTTTTCAATATAATTATTTGAAAATTTGATGAAATTCTTAGATTTTTTGATTGTAAAATCCTTAAAGTTCTTATTAATTTCAAAACCGATGCTATTTCTTGCAGAACACATGGACGCAAACATAGTGGTTCCTGTTCCAAGGTAGGGATCTAAAACCGTATCACCTTGGACCGAAAACATATTTATTAAACGATACGGTAGCTCAAACGGGAAAGCCGCACTTCTTTTTCTAATTTTATTAAAGTTTAATTTTTGACTTATACCATTTAAACCAGTCCAAATATCTGAAAACCAAAGATTTCTTTCCTCCCAGAAAAAGCCACTTTTTCTACGGTTGATTTTTTCACCCTCAGACATAAATTTTCTTTTACACCTCTTTTTTAGAATTAAAATAAATTCATGTTCTAAGGTTGAATAAGCGTTGGCGGGTAGCATCCCAGAACCCATAAATTTATTTGGTCTATTTGTTTGCTTCCGCCATATTACAGCTGGTAAGGCCTTAAAACCTATCTTTATACATTTTTCCAGAATTCTTGTATGTGAAGAATACAATTGGAAATTGTCATCTATTGTTCTTACGGTATCCCCGATATTTATACAAGCAATTCTATTGTTTTTTAAGACCCTATAAGTTTCTTCCCATACTTTATCAAGTTCTTTATGCATTAATTCAAAGGCTTCTTCACCGTTTTTTATTTTTAGAGCCTTTTTTATTGCAGGGTTATTTTTTTTAAACATTGCATCCCACATCTCAATCATTGGATAGGGCGGAGAGGTTATCATTAAATCAATACTGTTTGAGGGAACAGAATCCATCTTTCTCGCGTCTTTAAAATATATTTTGTGAGTAGTTTTTATCACCATAAATAAAATTATCTCTCAATTATATTATAGTAAGAAAATCGTTAAATTGAAACAGGAGATGGTTTTGAATTTCTATAAACTTTCCTAATTTCCAAGAGTTTTTCCCTCATTATTGCCGCATACTCCCTATTTTCAGGAATTATAATAAGCTTTGAACTGGGGGCGGAGCCAAAACAAAAACCCCTCTTATCGGGGAATTTTTGTTTCCATTAAACCTTCACTTCTAACTCAAACTTTAGAAAATCAGTAGAGCATTGTACATTGTTTCTCTAAAACATCTCGGTGAAATTCCGGAAACTCATCTAAAAACAAGACACCCCGGTGGGATAAAGTTATCTCTCCTGGTTTTGGGGGATTCCCCCCGCCGATTAGAGCCGCTTCAGAGGTAGTATGGTGGGGCGAGCGGAAGGGACGGGAATTGATCAAAGGTTTTTCTTTTGGCAAAAATCCAGCAATGCTGTAAATTTTACTAACTTCCAATGCTTCTTCAAAAGAAAGCTCAGGCAAAATAGAGGGGAGAGAACTGGCTAATAAGCTTTTGCCAGCCCCGGGAGGACCAGTCATCAGTAAATTATGGGCGCCGGCAGCTGCAATTTCCAAAGCTCTTTTAGAACTTTCCTGTCCCTTAATCCAACCAAGGTCTATTGGATAATTAGGTTTTTCTAAAAAATCTTCAATGTTAACTTCAAAAGGAGCTATTTCAATTTTCCCTGTCAAGTAGTCAATAGTTTCTTTTAGAGATTCTACCCCAATTACTTTAATACTCTCTTCAGTTTTGTTGACAGTTGAAATCAAAGCAGCTTCTGGAGCATTAGCTTTTGGTAAGATTATTTCTCCAAAACCTTTTCCTTTGGCAGCCGAAGCAAGAGAAAGCACTCCTTTAACTGGTCTTAATTTACCATCTAAAGCTAACTCCCCAATAAAGATTTTATCTTGGGGACTAAATCTAATTTGGCCGGAAGCAGATAAATATCCCAAAGCAATAGGAAGGTCATAAAGAGACCCTTCTTTTTTTAAATCAGCTGGGGCTAAACTTACCAGAACTCTCTGGGGCTGCTGATGGGGGGATTGAAAATTAGAACTTTTAATCGCAGCTCCAACCCTTTCTCTTGCTTCTTGAACAGCTTTGTCTGGCAAACCCACAATTTCAAAATGCCTCAATCCATATGAGGCATCTACTTCTGTTTCAATAATTTGAGCGTCTAAGCCAGTAATAGCTGCCGAAAATACTTTAGAAGGCATATTGTTTTAGTATGTTAAATTCTTTAAATAATTGCTTCATTCGGTTGAAATGCAAGAATAAATTCTTTCATTCCTCCCTCACTTGCAATTATAGCAGATATCTAAGAAAACGTAAGCTAAGTAGAGCCCCGGCCTCTACCTGCTGCCCGAGACCGGGTCTCGGGCAGTTGCTTTGCCCTTTTCTTTTTTTGGAAATTTGCTACAATTAAACAATATGAGAAAACTGTCATTGATAATCTTGTTTGGATTATTATTTTTATTTTTAATCTCTAATTTAGTAATGGCAGAAGAGGGATGGTGTCCAGGGCTTACGGCTGAAGAGAAAAGCGGGGGGCTTGTTCCTTGTGGTCGGTCTTGTGATGATCCGACTACTGACGATATTGATGAATCAGAGCCTTGCCAGCTTTGTCATTTTTTTGTAATGATTGATAGGTGGATTGACCGCCTCCTATTTATGATTGTTCCGGTCTTAGCCGCTTTAATGATAGCAATTGGCGGCCTTTTCTATATTGTTGCCTATATGAGTTCGGCTGAGATGCTTACTGGTGGACAAAAAGGAGGACCAGAACTACTCTCTCGGGCTAAGCGTTTATTTACTTCGGTAGCCTTCGGTCTTTTAATAATTTATAGCGCTTTCCTTATTATTGGATTATTTCTCCAGTTTATTGGATTAGCTGATTGGACTACTGGAATCTACCAGAATTGGTGGAGAGAGGGTTTTTTTGAAATCCCCTGCCCTTAGCCCAGCCGCCCCCATAACTCAATTGGTAGAGTAACGGCCTCTTAAGCCGTGAGTTCCAGGTTCGAGTCCTGGTGGGGGCACATATAAGAACCCTGCTTCGCCAGAACCTTGATTCGTTATTGTATAGATATATAATCTTGAATTAATCAAAATGTCCCTTACGGACATTTTTGATTATATAGTTTTTCACTGTAGCGAGAATCTGAGCTCCCGAATTCCGACCCCGCCTTGGCGGGGGAGGGAATGCCTTCGGGCAACTCTTCGAGTCCTGGTGGGGGCACAAGGAAAAATCAAAAATCAAATTCAAGAAAGTTATTCTACTTTCTTTTTATTTTTTTCTAAAAATTGTATAATTAGATAAGCGTTATGTTGGCACCGGAAGAGAAAACAAAAATTATTGAAAAATATAAACTCCATCAAGCAGATACTGGATCTGATGAGGTTCAAATTGCCTTACTTTCAGAAGAGATTAAGAAATTGCTTTCCCATTTAAAAAAACATCCCAAGGATTTTCATTCCAAAAGAGGACTCTTAAAAATGGTATCCAAAAGAAGGAAGCTTTTGAAATATCTAAAAGGGGAAGATGAAAAAAGGTATAATAAAATTGTAAAAGCAATAGGACTGAAGAAATGACAAATTCCTAATTCCTGATTCCTAACTAATAACCAAATGACCAAAATCCCAATGAACAAAAAACTTTAGACATTGGTCATTGGCTATTAGAAATTAGTTAGAAATTAGGTCAATTAGAAATTAGAAATTTATAGTTTATGGTGATAAAACATATTGGACAAAGAGTAGGGGTTTTGATTGATGTTCAAAACCTTTATCATTCAGCTAAAAATCTTTATAATGCCCGAGTTAATTTTCGGGAAATTTTAAAGTTGGCGGTTAGCGAAAGGAATCTAATCAGAGTTTTTGCTTATGTGGTAAGGACAAAAACTGGCGAGGAAAAAGCTTTCTTTGAAGCGCTAACTAAACTTGGGATTGAAACGAGAGTTAGAGACCTTCAAGAATTTTACGGAGGGCAAAAAAAAGCTGATTGGGACGTAGGAATAGTTATTGATGCGATAAGAATGGCTCCAAGCGTTGATGCTTTGGTTCTTGCTTCTGGCGATGGCGATTTTATTTCTTTGGTTGAATACTTAAAAAATCAAGGGAAAAGAGTAGAAGTTATTGCTTTTGGAAGATCAGCTTCTGGCCGCCTCAAAGAAACAGCCGACGAATTTATTGATTTAGAGGGTTCGCCAAGGAAATATCTTTTGAAGAAGTAGAATTGTAATCCGAATGACGCGAATTAAATGCGAATGATACGAATAAATTATTTGTGGCATTCGCATATTATTCGTAGATTCGCATTATATTTTATGAAATTTAAGCTAAAAATAGGAGAAGGAAATCTTGAAGTTGAAATTAGAAATTTAGCTGAACAGGCGAACGGCGATGTTTTAGTTCGCTACGGCTATACTCTGCTTTTGACCACTTCTGTAATGAGCAAAGAAGACCGGGAAGATCTCGGTTTTTTTCCGTTAACCGTAGAATATCAAGAAAAATATTACGCTGCCGGAAAGATAAAAGGTTCTCGTTATATTAAAAGAGAAGGTCGTCCTTCTGATGAAGCGATTTGCAATGCCCGTCTGATTGACCGAGCTATTCGGCCGAGATTCCCGGGAAATTTAGCCAGGGAAACTCAGGTAATTACCATTGTTCTTTCTTGGGACGGCAAGAATGATCCAGATATCCTTGGATTGTTAGCTGCCTCTCTTGCTTTATCTATTTCTGATATCCCTTGGCAAGGACCAATAGGAGTGGTTAGGGTTTGCCAAAAAGATGGAAAATTTATTTTAAATCCAACTTATGAAGAAAGAGAAGATTGTGAGGCAGATTTTATTTTCGCCGCTGTTTTAAAAGATGGAGAAATTTTAATTAATATGATTGAAGGAAATTCTGGAGAAATAGAAGAGAATGTGGTTTTAGAGGCCTTAGATTTTTCAGAGAAACATTTAAAAAAACTCATCACCTTCCAAAAAGAAATTATAGAAAAAGCTGGAAAAGAGAAAATTATTTTAGAAGCGCCCCCGGTGGACGCTGCTTTAGAAAAGGAAATTAAAGAGTTTTTAGGAGAAAGATTAGAACAAGCTTTTTATCAAAAAGGAAAAGCTCAAAGGATGGAAGGAGTGAATAAATTAAAAGAGGAACTTACTTGTTTTATTGAAGGAAAGTACCCGGAACAAGGGAAGACAGGATACACCCAAGATTTTTTTGAAAAAGAAATAGATAGATTACTCCATGAAAATATAATAAAATATAATAAGAGGCCGGATGGTAGAAAATTAGATGAAATTAGAGGGATTAATTGCGAAGTGGGTCTTTTGCCAAGAACCCATGGCTCAGGTTTGTTCTGTCGGGGCCTAACCAAAGCTTTATCTATTTTAACTTTAGGAGCGCCAGGAGATCAACAGTTATTTGAGGGAATGGAGATTGTTGGCAAGAAAAGATTTATGCACCATTATAATTTCCCTTCCTATTCAGCTGGAGAGGTTGGTCCTTTCAGGGGGCCTGGAAGAAGAGAAATTGGTCATGGAATGTTAGTAGAGAAAGCTCTTTTACCTTTAATTCCTAATTTTGATGAGTTTCCTTATACGGTAAGGATAGTTTCAGAAATCCTTTCCTCTAATGGTTCTACTTCAATGGCCTCGGTTTCCAGTTCTTCTTTAGCTTTAATGGATGCCGGTGTGCCAATAAAAAGGCCAGCAGCCGGTATTGCTATTGGATTGGCTAGAAATGGGAAAGGCAGCGATTATAAAATTTTAACTGATATTCAAGGACCGGAGGATCACCATGGCGATATGGATTTTAAGGTGGCTGGGACTAAGAAAGGAATAACTATTCTCCAAATGGATGTCAAGATTGAGGGGATAAGCAAAAAGATTATGAAAGAAGCTCTCCTCAGAGCTAAAAGGGCAAGATTAGAGATTTTAGATTTAATGGATAAGGTTTTATCAAGACCTCGGGCTCAGCTTTCGCCCTATGCTCCCCGAATTCTAACTATTCAAATAAACCCGGAAAAAATTAGAGAAGTGATAGGGCCCGGCGGGAAAGTAATTAACAAAATTACTGAAGAAACCGGAGTAGCAATAGATATTCAGGATTCTGGTCTTATTTTCGTTACTTCCGAAAAGGAAGATGCAGCTAAGAAGGCGGTTGCCTGGATAGAAAACATTACCAGGGAGGTTAAGACAGGAGAGGTTTTTCAGGGAAAAGTAAAAAGAATTTTAGACTTCGGAGCTTTCGTTGAAATTTTACCGGGCCAGGATGGATTAATTCACATCTCTAAGTTAGCTCCCGGGAGAGTAGAAAGGGTAGAGGATGTAGTAAAAATTGACGACATGGTTTCGGTAAAAGTGATTTCTATTGACGACCAAGGTAGAATTAATTTAACTTTATTGAAAAAATAAAGCTTATGCCTTCAAAGAAAGAAGAAGAATTTGTAAGAAAAGAAGCAATTAGGACAATGAAAGGGGACATTGCCCGCCTTAAGAGTAAACTGGTTGGGAGAGGAGTGGTTTCTAAAAAAGAAGCTGTTGAGTTGAAATTAGAAGAAGAACAGAAAAGAAAAGAAGAGGAAGAGAAGAGAAAAAGGGCCGAAGAAGAAAGAAAGAGAAAAGAGGAAGAGAGATTAAAAAAAGAAGAAGAGGAAGAGAAGAAAAGAAGAGAGGAACAAAGAGGAGAGGAACAAAGAGAAGAGGAAGCAGAAAAAGCAAGAATAGAAGAAGAAAAAAAGAGAAAAATAAGGGAAGAAAAGAGAAGAAAAGAGGAAGAAGAACGAAGGAGAAGAGAAGAGGAACAAAAGAGGACAGAAGAAGAGCAGAGAAAAATAGAGGAGGAAAGAAGAAAGAAAGAAAATGAGAGATTAAGGGTTTTAGAAGCTGCCGAGGAAAGAAAAAGAAGAGAAGAAGAGGGAAAAAGAGAAACAGAAGAAGAACAGAAAAGAAAAGAAGAGGAAGAGAAGAGAAAAAGGGCCGAAGAAGAAAGAAAGAGAAAAGAGGAAGAGAGATTAAAAAAAGAAGAGCCCAAAATAAGAAAGAAAGAACTTTTGGGAGAGAAGGAGAAAATAGAAGAAAAAAAAATTAAATTAGAAGAAAGTTTTGAGAAACTAGCTATAGAGAAAAGCCCCTTAGATTTACAAAAAGCAACTCTTTTAAAAAAATTAGAAGAAGTTGAAGAAAACTTCCAAGCTATCTCAACCAAAGAGAAAAAAGTTGAGGAAACCCAAAGGTTAATTGAAGAAAAGGAAGAAAAAGCAAAAACACCAGAGGAGAGAAGGCGAATAGAAAAAGAAAGATGGAGGATAGAAGAGAAGAGACGGGACTTAGAGAAAAAAAGGTGGCCCTGGGGTGAGAAATTGAAACAATTGGATGAGCAGATAAGAGAAATAGAGCTTGGTGGTGGAAAGATAGAAGCTAGGGGAAAAGAATTAATTGAAAAACAAAAAGAAATTTCGGAGAAAGAAGAACAGATTCAAATAGCGATAGAAAAAATTGAGCTGAAAGAAGAACTTCAAGAAGTAGAACAGCTAAAAGAATCTTTAGGAGAAAAGCAAATTGGCTGCTCCGGAAAATTAAATAAAATTGAAGAAAGTTTAAGCAAAGTTTCGGCAAGAGAAAGAAAAATTGAGGAAGAGAAAAAGTTAATTGAAGAAGAAGAAAGAGCAACAAAAGAATTAAAAGAGAGAAGGGAGTTAGAAAAAGAAAGATGGGGAATAGAAGAAAAGAGAAGAGAGGTTGAAGCCGAAAGATGGGAATTAGAGGAAGAAAAAAATAGAATAGAAGCTCAATTAAAAAGATTTGAAGGAGGAATTCAAACTTTTTCAGAAAAAAGAAATAATATAATTAAAAGGATAAAAGAAATAGGGGTGAAGTTAGGAACAAGAGAGGAAATAGAAGCGGAAAAGCCCCCTCCCGCTCCAGTTATAGCCGGCAAGAAAGTTATTGAGGGCAGGGAAGAAAAACTAGAAAAAGTAGCTGAGGAGAGAGCTAAGGAGATAAAGAGAGAACCCACTATCGCTCCTTCCCTTCCTGGCAGGACTCCGGCAGCTAAGGTATCCCCCGAAGCCCCGAGTGTTAGTGAGGAACAGGGGAAAGCAGAGGAAATAGGAAAGAGAAGGATTGAGGAGGCTAGGAAGAGAATTGAGGTACTAAAAAAAGAAGTAGGAACAAGAAGAAAAGAAGAAGAGCAGGAAGAAACTGGAGAAGAACGGAGAAAAAAAGAAAAGGAAGAACAAAAGAGAAGAGAGGAGGTTAAAAAAATAACCATTCAAGAAAAAAGAAGAAGAGAATTATTAGAACGGCTTCAGGGAGTAAAAAAAGAACCAAAAAAACCTTCTTTCCTCCCAAAACTACCAGAAATTATTAAGGTTGTTTCTAAGAAACCACCTACTTTTAGTGAAAAACTTTGGATTAGAATTTTAATTGTTAGTATACTTTTAGTGCTTTTAGCGGGTGTTTCCACTTTTTGGTATTGGTTTTTAGTAATAAGAAAGCAACCGCCGGTAGTGGAGTGTGTTACTGATGGTGATTGCCCGGCAAATCAAATTTGTGCATCAGAGGGGATTTGTGTAGAAGTGCCTCCATTAACAAAATGTATTACTGATGATGATTGCCCGGCAGAACAAATTTGTAACCCCGAGGGGCTTTGTGTGAAGAAAGAGCCAGAAATTACTATCCCTCTTGCTTTATTCTTGGTTGATGACACCAGATCTCTAACAATTTCAAGCGCCGAGGAACTTCGTTCTTTACTCCCTGATGTCTTACAAGAATGGCAAGATGAAGACCAATTTACCCGATTAATAATTAAAGACGAAAAAGAAAATAAACTTCTTGGCTTAAAAGAATTTTTTGAAGCATTGTTAATCAGAGCTCCCGAAGGTTTTTACCAGAAAATAGATAATGATTTCACTTTATTTATTTACTCTCAACGTCACGGGAACCGACTTGGTTTTGTGGCAAAAATTGAAAATTATGAAGGACTAACCAATTTATTGAGAGACCAGGAGCCAACAATGGAAGATGATTATCAAACCTTCTTTGCTCTAATGGGCAAAGAAGGAGCGGCCATTATTCCCTATTTTAGGAATGCTGAAAATGTTCAGGGATATACCGGTCCCAACTTTAGATATCAAACTCTCACTCGTGAAGATTTAGGTATTTTGTATTTAACATCAGGAAACTATTTTGTTTTTGCCAGCTCCTGGATAAGTATGGAGAAAATTATAGAAAGATTAGGACTTACCGGAGACAGGATTGAGTTGACCATTGATTTAAAACGTGGTGACCGGGGATATGAAGTAGAACTTCTTCAGACCTGGCTTGCTCAAGATGCTACTGTTTATCCTCAAGCTATTGCTAATGGCTTTTTTGGCCCTTTAACTGAAGCAGCTGTAATTCGCCTCCAAGAAAAATATGCTTCAGAGATACTTGCTCCTCAAGGTCTTAGCAAGGGTGACGGCATTGTTAATTCCTATGTTAGAATAAAGTTAAATGAGCTTTATGGAGATTCAGGAGTAAAACCGAGAATGGTTGAATTAACAACTGACTTAAGAATTGGTGATTATGGAGAAGAAGTAAAACTTCTTCAAACCTGGTTGGCTAAAGACAGAAAAATTTATCCTCGGGGCATTACCAGCGGTTATTTCGGCTACCTTACCCAGCAAGCTGTAACTCGTTTCCAAGAGAGATATAGTTCAGAAATATTAACTTCTCAAGGATTAACTCGAGGAACTGGCATTGTTGACGCTTTAACCCGAGGGAAGTTAAATGAACTCTACGGAGAATAGCAGATTATTATGAATAAAAAACTTCTTAAAGAGTTAAAGGAAAAATTAGAGAAAGGAAAAAGTTCAATTGAGGCAGAGCTTGAGAAATTTGCCAGAAAGGATGGGAAACTCAAAGGAGATTGGGACACTAAATACCCTCAATTCAACGGCGGAGTTGGAAGCCAGGCCCTAGAAGACGCGGCTGACCAGGTAGAAGAATATGTAACTCTGCTTCCTATTGAGCACAATCTTGAATTGCGGCTCCAGAGTATTAATTCAGCTTTAGAGAAAATAAAAAAGGGAAAATACGGAAAATGCGAAAAATGCAAAAAGAAAATCGCTGAAGAGAGATTAAAGGTTTACCCAGAGGCAAAAATGTGCACCAAATGCGAAAAATAGTTATCAACGAGAACAGTTCTCGTTGATGAAATTCCAAAGAATAAGAACCTCTTCGCTTCGCTCAGAGAACCTTGATTCGCTAAGGTATTCACCCAGTTAAATAAAATCTGAAAGATTTTAGGCCAAAAGGCCTATTTAACCGGGGTAAACATATATTCTTGAATTAAATATATAATCTTGAATTAAAAAAGCCCCTTAACGGGCTTCTTTGTGTGTGAGAACAAAAAAAATTGTTTCAACCTCACTAAAAAATGGTATTATTTAACAATATGGTATTGAAAAAGAAAATTCAGATCATCTTGCTTTTATTAATTGTTGGACTTTTTAGCATTGTTATTTATTTTGTATTGATCAAACAGAAGGCTGAAAAAATAGAACAAGAAACCCAAAAAGAGGTTTTGGAAAAAAGCAAAACAACCGAATTGGCAGCGGTTTTTTACGGTATTAAAACAATGATTTTAATCCCCGCAGGGAATTTTTTGATAGGTGATGAGAATAGTAGCTTTTCTGATGAACACCCAGCACATTCTGTTATCATAGAATCTTTTTATATGGATGAAACTCCCGTAAGCTATGAAGATTTTAAAAAATATATTGATGCAGGCGGCGCAAAATCTAAATACTGGGAGTACGAAACTTACAATCAACCGGAGAATCCCGTAACAGGTGTAGATTGGTACCAGGCCACTGATTATTGTAATTGGCGAAGTAGAATTGAGGGACTTTCACCAGCGTATAAATCGACGAACCAATTGGACGCTTGGGGTTATCCTTTGTGGGAATTAAACAAATCAGCCGAGGGTTATAGGTTGCCAACCGAGGCTGAATTTGAGTATGCAGCTCGCGGCGGTTTAGCAAGGAAAAAGTTTCCCTGGGGCGATGAATTTAATCCTTTTTTAGCAAACTATGATGACGAAAGAGGAATAATGAAAGGTGAATGGTGGCGTTTATCAAAAGTAAAAGATACACCTTCAAACGGTTACGGACTTTTTGGAATGAGTGGGAATATCTGGCATTGGACTAATGATTGGTATGCCCAAAACTACTACCTAAAAAGTCCCAAAAATAACCCAATTGGTCCCGAAACCGGAAGAACAAAAGTTTTGCGGGGCGGTTCATGGGGCAGTATTAGCCCCGATTACCTTAGAATAGCCAAGAGAAGTTATACAGCCCCAAGTAATTATAATTATGATATTGGTTTTCGATGTGTCCGGTTGGCGCGAAGGGAAATTACAGATTCAATCTTAAATCAGAATATTACAGAAAAAAAAGTAACCCATGAATTTTACAAATATGAAACCGCACATTATAAAAATCCTCTCCAAATAGATCCTTATAGTGAGAAATTTCTCAACCGCTTAAGTCAATTCATAGCTGATTATTATCCAAATTCTATTTATTTTCAGACTAAAATTGATGAACAAGAAATTATAGATCCGAAACAGATGGCGGAACTTATTGTTGATACAGCAAAAGAGTATAATATTCATCCTTTATTTCTTACAGGAGTTATGGTAGCAGAAAGCGGTTTTGGTTGCTGTTCGTTTCCAAGATGGTATAACAACCCGATGGCATATCATTGGCAGAATATTCTGATGGAAAACGGCTTGCCTACTTATGAACCGAATCTTTCCCGCAATCGAAAGTATAAAGACTTAAAAAAAGGTTTTCGCGAATTCGCGGGGGGAATTAGAAGAAATATTTATCTGAATGCGGCTAAAAAAGACCTTGATTCCTTTCACTTAATATACGTCGGCTATCGCGCGGATGAATGGATGTACACAATTTCCAAAATTTATAAAGATGTTTTAAGGATTCGCTTAGAACCGCATTTTCCGGCAAAAGATGTAGGCAGATATATCTTTACGGATTGGAAAAGTTTTAATCCTAACAATTCCTTGAATATTGTCGATAAACTCGTTAGTTGGGGGTACGAAATACCATCATCAAATCGTTCAATAGACACTATTATTGTCCATTCTTCTTACGATGCTTTGGGCAATAATCCCTACAGTGTTAATGGAGTTATCTACGAATATAAAATTTATGGGGTATCATCTCATTATCTTATTGACCGCAATGGAACTATATTTCGGTTAGTAGAAGAAGACAACATCGCCTATCACGCAGGAGGGGGCAAAATGCCTGACGGAAGAACTAATATTAACAGTTTTTCTATTGGCATTGAACTTATCAATACAAAAACCGTAGGGCCAAACGAAGCTCAATATTTATCACTTGTCAGATTGGTTAAATCTTTAAAATCGCGATATGAGATAAAAAATATATTAGGACACAGTCAAATAGCGCCAGACCGAAAAACCGATCCTTGGAATTTTGACTGGCAAAAATTTAATGAACAATTAAAGAATTAAAAAGGAAGTTTTCTAACACCAAATTTTTTGAGGAAAAGAAAAAAGCTCTTTAAAGAGCTTTTTTATGTGCTCCCGTCGGATGACGAGGCGAACTCTGTGTGCCCTCGCTCCGACTCGAACGGAGATCCACGGGTCCGAAGCCCGTTGTTTTATCCAATTAGACTACGAGGGCTAATTTAAATTCTAACACAAAATTAGGAAAAATCAATTTGAAAAAAATCAATTTTTAAGATAAGATAAAAGTATGAAGGTGCCAAAAGAAGTAAAATCTGTTGTTGATAAATTAAAGAAAAAGAAATTTGAGGCCTATTTGGTAGGTGGCTGTATGCGTGACCTTTTGCGAGGGGTGGAACCAGAAGATTGGGATGTGGCTACCAATGCCAAACCAAAAGAAATTGGCAAGATTTTTCCCAAAAGCTTTGCTGACAATAAATTTGGTACAGTTACAGTTTTAACTGGCTCAAAAAACCCAAAATTAAAAGAAATAGAAATTACCCCTTATAGAATTGATGAAAAATACAGCGATAAAAGACATCCTGATAAGATAAGATGGGCAAAAAACATTGAAGAAGATTTAACCAGAAGAGATTTCACTATAAATGCCATGGCAGCTGAGCTAAAAGGTTCTGAATTAAAAATCATTGATCCTTTTGAGGGCCAAAAAGATTTAAAAGTAAAGATTATTCGGGCAGTAGGAAATCCTGAAGACCGTTTTTCCGAAGATGCTTTAAGAATGATGAGAGCAGTTAGATTTGCTGCTACCCTGGGCTTTGAGGTTGAGAATAATACTGCCAAAGCTATTAAAAAAAACTCACCCTGGCTGCAGGCAATTTCCAAAGAGAGAATAAGAGACGAGTTCTTAAAAATTATTATGGCCGAACGAGCAGCCGATGGCATAGAGCTTTTAAGAAAGTTAGGCCTTTTAAAATATATTATGCCTGAGCTTGAAGAAGGTTATAAAGTAAGCCAAAACAAACACCACATTTACGAGTGCTATGAACACGCTTTACTCTCTCTAAAATATGCTGCCAAGAAAAACTTTAACAAACATGTCAGATTAGCTACCCTATTTCATGATATTGGCAAGCCCAGAGCTAAAAGAGGCGAGGGGCTTGATGCTACTTTTTATAATCACGAAGTAATTGGAGCTAAGATGACCGCTCAAATATTAAACCGGCTGCGATTTTCTAAGAAAGATATTGAGAAAGTTGTTAAACTTGTCCGCTTTCACCTTTTTTACTACAATGTTGGTGAAGTTGGCGAGGCATCAGTAAGGAAATTAGTCCGGCGGGTAGGAATAGAAAATATGGACGAGCTTTTAGAGGTAAGAATGGCAGACCGAATTGGGTCTGGCTGTCCCAAAGCCGAACCTTATAAATTACGTCATCTTAGATATGTTGTTGAGAAAGTTTCCCAGGACCCAATTTCCGTAAAAAAACTTAAAGTAAACGGTAATGATGTGATGAAGATTTTAGATATTAAAGCTGGACCAAAAATAGGCTGGATTTTAGATGTTTTGTTGGGTTATGTTTTGGTTGACCCCAAGAAAAATAAAAAAGATTTTTTGGAGAAAGAGGTTAAAAAGTTAGGAAAGTTATCAGACGAGAGAGTAAAAGAGATAGCCCAGAAGAGTAAGAAAGAAAGAGGAGAAATTGAGATGAAAAAAGACGAAATGACCAAGAAGAAGTATTGGGTGACATGATTAGATATTAGATGTTAGATAGATGACGGAGCGTAGTATAATAGCAGTATACACCCTTCGGGAGGGTGAGATTCGGGTGCAATTCCCGGCGCTCCGACAAATTTTGAATTTTGAATTTGACTAAGGCCGAAGGCCGAAGGAATGGGCCTGTAGTTCAGTGGCAGAATACTACATTCGCATTGTAGAGACGGCAGTTCAAATCTGCCCAGGTCCACTATGGATTCAAAAAAATTAGGGAATTTTGGCGAAAGGATAGCTTGTTATTATTTGGAAAACAAAGGATATAAAATTTTAGATAGGAATTATTCCAGGAAATGGCTTTCGGGACCTCAAAAAGGAGAAATTGATATTGTAGTTGAAAAGGATAAGGTGATTTCTTTTGTTGAAGTTAAGACCCTTCAGCAAGTTCAGGGCAAGCAAAAAATCCCCGCCTTAGGCGGGGATTTTTTGCTTGAAGACAAGGTTAACTTTCAAAAACAGAATCAATTAAAAAAAATTGCCCAAGATTGGCTTTCAGAAAAGAAAATTTCTTTAGAATCTAAGTGGCAAATTGATGTAATCTCAATAAGGGTTAATTTAGCTTCAAAAAAGGCAAAAATCAGACACTTTAAAAACGCTGTTTGTTAGAGGGAAATGACTTTTAAGATTAAATCGGTTATGTCTATATTTGCTTCTTTCCGCTTGATGGTGTTGGTTAGATAGAGTTTTGAATATTTCTTTTCTATTTTTGAAACACCAGCAGGCAAAGCGCCATGGGTTATTAAAGCAATAACTTTTTTAGCTCCAGATTTTTTAGCAAAATCATAAAATTTCAAAAGAGTGCCACCGGTCTCAACTATATCATCAACCACTCCCACTATTTTTCCTTTCAGAGCCAATTTCGGAGAAAATATTTCCACTTTAAAAGAATTTAATCTTCGCTTGCCTGCTGCCAAAAGCCCGGTTCTTCTTTTTCCTCCTTTGTCCGGTGACAAAAATAAAATATTTTCCTCAAAATCCTGCCAAGCTTTTCTAATTAAAAAAGGAACTGCTGAAATATTAACTATCGGATATTTTTTTATCCAGTCCCTTCCGCCAAAATGAGGGTCAATAATATAGATTTTTTTAGCTTTGTAATAATTTACCAACTCCTTTATTAAATTTTCAGCCACATTTGTTTCTCCTTTCTTGAAGATTTTATCTTGCTGACCATAGGAAAAGTAGCTAAAAAATACTTCTGGTTTTACTTTATTATCTTTCAGAATTTGTAAAATAATTTTCAATTCCACCAAACCCTCATTTGGTTCAGGGGCGCCTGAATGTAAAACAACAACCCTTTTATTCTTTAATTTATTGGCTTTTGAGATTCTTAGGTAAAGTTCGCCGTCAGGAAAATGTCTTTTCCCTTCTTTATTTTTTTCAGGAAAAATAACTTTGAGATTATTCGCTTTCGCTTTAATCTTCTTTGCCAAATGTTCAGCTGTTGAAGTTGGAATAATAATTGATACCTTTGACATAAATAGAAATTTCTTCTAAACTTAAGTATATTTAATTATAATGAAAATAATAAAAAATGAATACCTTTCAACTAACAAAAAAATTAATTTCCATCCCAAGTTATGTAAGTGAGAAAAATAACGAAAAAGAAATTGGCGATTTTGTCTATAGATATTTAAAACAAATTCCTTTTTTGGTTAAGGTTGAAAAACAAAAAGTTGAAGGTAAAAGGTTTAATATAATTGCTTCGGATGGCTCAAAACCAAAACTTCTACTTATAGCCCATCTGGATACAGTGGAGCCAAGAGGATGGAAAAAGCATAACCCCTTTAAACCAACTATCAAGGGAAATAGATTATACGGCTTAGGAAGTATGGATATGAAAGGGGGAATGGCTGCGATATTATCTGCTTTGGGCGATTTCAAAATAACAAAGGGCTTGATGCTCCTTTTTTATTGTGATGAAGAATACGATTTTAAGGGAATGAAAAAATTTATTAGTAAATTTAAAATTTCTCCTCAGTTAGCTATCAGCGCCGAGCCCACTGATCTCAAGATTTGGAATGGAGCCAGAGGTATAATAAAAGTTTCCTTTCGGGTTGAGGGCAAAACTGCCCCTGCTTCAAGGCCAGACCAGGGGAAAAACGTAATCACAGGTTTAGTTGAAGCTATTAAATACTTAGAAAAAACATTAAAAAAATATAGAACCAAAAATTTAGGCCCCTCAACTTGCAATTTAGCAGCAATTTCAGGGGGGATGAGTTTAGGAAGAGATAAATATGGAAGACAAATTGTAAGCCAAAAAGGAGATGCTGTTGCGGATATTGCCAGAGCAACGCTTGATATTCGGTCCGGCCATCCTATCTTGAAAGCTGGAATTATTCGAAAGATTTTAAATAAATTTTTATCAAAAAACAAACTTAAATTAAAAAACTTTACCGTCTATCACGACTTGGGCGCATTTTATACAAATTCAAAAGAACTAAAATTAGCTGAAAAAATTATAAAAGATACTATAGGTAAAGTGGATTATCTTAATCTTCAACAAATGGGGTATCAAGATATTCAAATAATAAATAAAAAATTAAAAATACCAGCTTTTTCAATTGGTCCCAGAGGAAGTAATAGACATCAGCCAAACGAGTGGGTTAATATAAAAGACCTTGACAAAGTTAAAAAAATTTGCCAAAATTTAATTAGGAAGTATTGTTTTGGTCTTTAACAATTTTATAAGGATATAAAAAGGAGACGACGAGGATGTTAGGGATAGTGGACTTGAGAACCGAGACCGGGCTGCAGAAAGATGTAGCAAAACTCTATTGTGAAATTTTTAGGGAGGAACCGTGGAAGGAAGATAATAATCCCGCACAAGTAATGGAGGTTATGGGCAAACAGTTTAACCGGCCTAATGCAATAGCTTTGGCTGGTCTTATAGAGGATGTTGTAGTCGCTTTTGTATGGATGTATGAAATTTTGGAAAGCGATTTAAAAGGAGGCACTCGTTATTCCCCAGAATTAAGCTTCTTATTTAATGGGCAAGGAAGAGTTTTTTATTTTCAGGAAATAGGAGTAAAAAGAGGATTAAGGCGACAAGGTATTGGAGAAAGATTAATGGGAAAAATTTTAGAGCAAGGAAAAGAGAAAGGAGCAAATGTTATAGTTCTTTCTACTTGTAGGGCAAAGTCTGCCCGATCCCTTTTTGCTAAAATTGGTTTTGAGGATTCTGGTATAGTTCGACCGCCAGAAGATTTAGGTCGAACTTATTGGATTTGCAGATTGGAGGATTAAAAACCATATTAGAGAGCAGTAATTTTTAACTGCTCTTTTTTTGTTTGACTTTTTTTTGAAAAACGTGATACTGAAATTAGTTGCTGATAATTTATCAGCTTTAACAAATTAATGATTCTAGAAAAGAAAGGAGAAAGAAAATGAAGAAAGTAATGATTGTTTTGGGAGTGTTAATTTTAGTCGGATTAACAGGTTGTGGAAAGAAAGGAGAAAAAAGTATAATTGGCAAATGGCAGGAAGTGGGCAATGAAAAGTCAACAATGGAATTTTTTAAGGACGGAACAATAATTGTCAACGATGGAATAATGACATTAACTGGAAATTACAATTTTATTGATGAGAGTCGAGTAAGGATTGAACTTGGCGGAATTGGAGAATTATTTGGAGCGATTGTGGCTGAAATATCTTCTTCCAAAGATGAAATTGTTTTAACTACCCCCGACGAAAAAGTTGAGAGATACCGAAGATGGCAAGGTAAGACCAGGCTTCAAGCGAAAAGTGAAAGGAAACTAAAAAAGCAAAAGTTATCAAAAAAAGAAGCCCGGTTGATAGGTAGATATGTTGATCAAAAGAATAGAGAAAAGCTTAGCTTGGAAATTAAAGAGGATAGGACTGCCCGATTTGAGGTTTCTAAGGGCGTATGGCAGATAAACTGGACTAACTATAGGGGTGAATATGGAACCCCCGTATTAAAATTGTCTCTTTACAGCTTAGAAGGCAATATCCGTTCCTTTTATTATGCTGGATGGAAAGACGAAGAGAAATGCAGAAGAATTAGCAAAGGAGATGTTTTTGTCAGTTTTTGGCGTGATACAAGCAGAGACTGGCATTTACAAGCAGAACCGGGAAGTAGGCAAATTCAGTTAGATAAAGTTTGGCACTTCTTAAAAGGAACTGTCTATCCTGGTACGGTGGAGATTTGGGATAGATACGAATATATTTCTGGTCCAATGAAAGATCAGATTTTAGAACTTGAAAAAATCCCAAATTTTACTCCGCCTGGCTGGAAAAGAATAGGAGGGGGTCATGGAAAATACAATCTTTGCGGAGTTTCCAACTGGAAACTTCAAGACAATAAAGTTAAATTCTATATTGAAGGCAGAGAGGAATCATTCGAATTTAGAATAAAAGGCAATACTTTAATGGATAAGGAGAACGGTATTACATTTGTGAAACAAAATTAAACAAAAGGGCTGGAATCCAGCCCTTCTTTTTTTGGACCATTTGAACTTGTCAGAGCAAAAAAAATAATGTATAGTAAAAATATCTTAGTATGTCAAAGCGAATATCAAGTATCATTTTAATTAGCTTAATAGTTATTTTCTTTTTGATTTTAGGATTGATTGCATTTTTGTTTCGGCAAATACCAGAGGAAATAATTTCTGAGAAGATTGTTCCGGAAGGTGCGGCTGAATGGGAAACCTATCGAAATGAAGAATATGGATTTGAGATAAAATATCCTAAGAATTGGTACAATTACGAATGGGAAGAGGGATTAATAGCAATTTCTACATTCTCTCGAGAGGAATACGATAAATATTATGCAACAACAGAGATTAAAAAGTTAGGAGAGAGTTACGGGTTGATTTATATTACTTTTCCTGAAAAACCCTTAGAAGAATTTTTCGAATTAACAAAAAGTGGAATAGAATCACTTAAGAAACCTGGCAGTGGCTATAGAATAGAAAAGTTTGTTACTGAAGATGTAATAATCGAAGAGATGAAAGGTTATAGAATATATTATAGCGGAAAAAGTTTTATGAGATTTGAGGAAGGAGAAGAAAGTATAAACATTGTTTACCTTTTCCTAGTTAAAGAAAAGGAAGAAATAATTCGGTTTGAAGGAAATTTTAAGGGTAAAAATGGAGAGAAATACGCACGGGATTTTGATCAGATGCTTTCTACTTTTAAATTTTTGGAATAATTTAAAAATAAAGTAACTTAACAATTGAATAATTCTAGAAAGGAGAATAGAAATGAAAAGGTTAGTGATTTTCGGAATGTTCGTTGCGATTATGATTACCACGTCCGTGGATGCTTTCTCTGAGAAAGAAAAAATTAGAAAGATCAAGGAAAACGAAGAGAAAACGATTAAAGAGTTCTTAAGGATTGAGGAGCATGGAGATAAAATCTATATATATTCTTCCACCCTCGGACCTTATGAGAAACATGAGGATGCCCTTATGGAAATTCCTGCCACTCTTAAACCTCATATTTTTTCAACTTCGGAATTTAAAGAGATTCTCGATAAAGAGATGAGCTCGGAAGAAGCGCCGGGCTTGACTTACGGAATTTATATCCTGAACGCTATAAATGAAATGAAAATGGTGGAGAGCGTATGGACCCAAGAGTATAAACACAAAACAAGTGCATTTTTTAATGCAATGTTAGAGATGAACACTAGTTGGAGTTCTGGGGTTAGTTACACGGCAAAGAAATTCCTTTCAAGTTATTCTACTTCTGCTAGCACTCTTTTGCTGAGTTATGATATTGCCCAAATAGGAATTTCCATTAAAGCATATCAAAGATTACGTTTTTATAATTCCTTGTGGTGGTATTTTGAGGAACGTGGTGGTGGTAATAGCCACGAGGAGGCCTGGAAGTCTATACAAATCCTTCAAGGTTGGTCTTCCCAAAATTATCGTCTCCCAGCCAAGGGTCTTTTTGAATCTGAGGATGAATATAGAAAAAAACTAAGTGAGTTAGAGAAATATTTTAAACGTCTATGGAACAAGTATAGGAGTCATCTTATAGGAAAAGGGCTAAGTAAGGAATTTAAACAGCAGAATCGAGAAGAGCTTAACATGCTTCTTATCAAAGCACTTGAAGAAGCTCGTTTGCCTGTATTGCCCTTGCCTGCTTGGGAGGAGGTTTCGCCAAAAAATGGTCTCGTTACGGCACTGGTGATTGACCGGTCCGGGAGTATGAGTGGAGACAAGATTAAACGAGCCAAAGAGGCTGCTTATGTTTATGTTGATGCGAGTTTTGAGCAGGGAGATATGGTTTCCTTGGCTGCTTTTTCTTCCAGTGCCGAAAGTATTGCTGAGCCAGTTTCAATAGTAGCAGGAAGAGAAAAGCTAAAAAAAGATATTTTTTCTCTTTCCCCGGGAGGAAGAACTAATGTTGGTGCTGGACTAAAAATAGCTCTTTTGCATCTTTCTTCCTGTAATTTGAAAGATAAAACCGCGGTTTTGCTTTCCGATGGCAGACATAACAAAGGCAGCTATAAACCAGAGGTTGCTGAATTTCAAAAGAGAGGGTGGCCGATTTCTACAGTAGCCTTTGGTAGAAATGCAGACCAAGAAACATTGGCTTGGATTGCTTATCAAACAGGCGGTAGTTTCTTCCCAGCCAGCTTACCTGATATAGCTAGGGTTTATCACAAGATTAATATTCAAGCTCACCATAGCTCAGTATTCCGTTGCTACAGCGATTTTATCCGACCAGGAGCAAGATTAACCTATAATATCCCAGTTGAGCCGGATATGAAGAAAGTGGGATTTTTCACCAACTGGCAGGGAAGCAAGATGGAAACAACCCTCTTTTCCCCGAATAAAGCAGTGATAAACCGCTACAACTTTAAAAACTGGGGAGGAAGATTTGTTGAAGGAGAAACTCATAATTGTTTTGAGATAGACAATCCTCAGTCCGGAAACTGGCAGGCCTTAATTACTGGATATGACCTACCTCCTCAAGGAGAACAGATTAACTTTCATTCCTTTTGCCAGTCAGATATTTTTTCCAATATTTTGGGCTTTCAATCCCGTTACTCTCGGAATAAACCGGTCCGAATTGGAGTGAAGTTAGCCGAAGTAATAAATGGCCGTCTCTCGCCTTTAAGAGGGGCTCGAGTTACAGCCGAGATAAAAAAACCTTCTACCTCTCTGAAAAGATTTGCCTCTGGTATTAGACGGAAGAGATTGCGACCAGAAAATCTTTTAGAAATTTTTAGAGAGATTTCTGGTTCTGCCCAAAAGATTACTCTTTTTGATGACGGCCTTCACCAAGATGTTCTACCAGGGGATGGAATTTACGCTAACACCTATAACGACACTACTATCAATGGACCCTATCTAGTTACAATTGATTGTCAGGGTAATACTTCCCGAGGAATGCCGATAAAAAGAACTCTTCAGGAATCTTTTCAGGTAGGGCGCATTGAGCAAAATTCTTTTACTGTCAGTGATTTTCTTGATTTGATAAACCAGCAGGGCGCTAGAAGATATTTACCTAGCCGAGGACCAAAAAGAACAAAAGAGCAAGAAACTGAGAAGATTGTAGAATCTCTACTTCGTCAACTTTTGAAGAAGAAGAGACGGTAAAGATAATTCTTTTTTAATTCTAAAGGGCTGAATAATTCAGCCCTTCTTTTTTGACTTGACTTGCTCCTAAAACTTAAAACTGGAAAGCATTTGGTCAAATATATCATTAATTTTTGATAACTCATATGTCTTTAACGTCAGGTCGTAAATTATCTTATCACTTTCCTGAATTAAATAAGTAATTTTTGTATAAGATATTTCAGGATTCTCAGAACTATAAACCATTTTTTTTGCTTGGCATTCATTAAAAATCATATCATCTTCACTATCTAGTTTTAAACCCTCAAGAGCAGATCCATATCTATATAATTGATAGAGTTCCCTGAAAAAGAGTTCGGGTTCCCGATTTAATTTATTTTCCCGGGGTACTATTTCAACTCGACTTCCGGGAACTCCTTTTTCAGCCCACCGCACAATTACTATCTGACCTGAAATAAATACATCCCACTCTAAAACTGGTGCAGATATAAAAAGTTCCCAGTTAGACGGATATTTTATTTCGTAACCATACTCTTTATTCTCATAACGATAACTTTCCCACTCAGTGATCTCTTCTTCGGGTACAGAAGATTTCTCAGAGGGTTTCTCAGAGAGCACATCTTTGTTTTTTTCTAGTGTTTCTTCTTTTCCCTTCAGTGCTTCTAAGTACTTCCAAACGACAATTCCTCCAATCAAAACCATACAAATAATTACGATTGCAATTACTAAGAGGATAGAATAAGCACCCTTATTTAAAGATTTAAACATGGTTTTATCTCTTCAATACCATAAATACGGGTGTGCTGTATTAGCTTACTATCTATTCTTCCGAAATTCTAAAGATGTTACTCCGCCAACAGTACTCTGAAATTTCTTCCGATGGACAAATCCCCATGGTGTAAACATCTGGGGTATCTATAAATTTATTAGGAAAATTATAAGGAACTTTCCAATCATATTTTTCAATTTCTGAAGAAATCTCTTCTGTAATTTGATAATCTCCTTCTCGACAACTGCCCCTATACTCCTTTTTTACAAAAACATGTTGCCCGTAATAACCAGGAGAGGTTTCTTTATGGCCACCCAAACAAATCTTTACTTTTTCTCCTGCTAAACCCCATTGTTGCCATTTTATAGAATGGATCTGACCTTCTTTCCATTCCTCTTCTTTAGTTGGAGAAATAATATTAATCGCTTGATGTTTTTCTTTTTGCTCTTTACAGCTAAATGTTGTACCGTCGCAATATCCAGGACTAGAAGGGTCCGTAGCCATTTTTACAGGAAAATATTGGCTACTACTGTCTATACAACTATATTCTCCGCTAGGGAGTCTAATGTAGGCGCAATATACATTACCAGTAGAATGTATAGTGGGCTTTACCCCAATTCGTTTTTTAATCTCATCACAGAACTTTTTTATATTTGGGTGATTACAACTAATATCGGTATAGACGCCGGGCCCAAAATGAGCCTCAACTAACATATCAGATAATTCGTTTTGTATTTTCTCCATTTCAGAAATCACCCCTTCATCTTTTACCTCCCCTTTCATCATCTCCCCAAATTCCTTTCTAACTTTTGTTGCTTCTTCGAATTCTTTACCTATTCCCCTTATTTTTATAACTCGAATTCCAACGATAATCCAGATAATTAATAAAACTATAATTGCAAAAATTAAGAAGAACTTCCCCTTTTTCTCCTCTGGGAAAAATGCTGGAATTTTTACTTCTTTACCTTTTTTATATCTGTCTGACAGAACCAAGAGGATTATTATTCCCCAAATATTCAATAGAAGTGCTAGTAATAATCCCAAAATCCAGCTGTACCCTTTGCTTTCAGCATAATAAACACATCCAGAAAGAAAACAAAACGACCCCAGGAGAGAACCCAAAAAACCAACCCAAAATAAAAGTTCTGTTCCCTTAAGCATCAACAACCCACTTAACAAAGGACAGACAATCCCCAGCCCTATAAGAATGATTGCTCTGGTTTTATATTTCTCTAACATAACTTTAATTTTTATCCCAAGAACCTAAAAGCAGTTTATTTTATTAATTTTCCGTCTTCCTTTATTCTACCACAAAACAAAAATCCGAGAAAATAATCCTTGAGAATTTGCGGGAACGGTTGTACGAGAACTGTTCTCGTACAACCGTTGAAAAGCTGAATTAACAGATCTTTCATATTTTTTAAAAAAGGCTGGATTTTCCAGCCCTTATTTTTTTGTTCCCCCCCCGCTCCGCGCGGAGCGGGATTGATTTCTATGCTTAATTTAGTAATATTAAAATATGAACAATATGAAAGAAGCTAAAAATTTCATTAATTTAGGAGTAATTGTTAATAATAAAAAAGAGGTGTTGATGATCCGCCGGGTTAAAAAAGAAACTAGCAGAAACGGAGCTATTTTGGAATGGGCTTTCCCCGGTGGTAAACAAAGATTTGGCGAAAGCAGAAGTGGATGTGTTAAGAGAGAGGTTTTAGACGAGACAGGTTATGATGTTGAACCGATTAAAGAGATATCTTTACGAATTCATCCTCAAATTTTAGTGTTTATTGTATATCACCTTTGTAGGTTAGTTTCAGAAAAGCCGGTTGTCGAACCTAAAGAACCACACGAAATAGCTGAGATTAAATGGGTCAAAAAACAGGATATTAAAAACCTGATTACAACCAATCTTGACGAAAAAGTCAGCCAAGAACTTGGCCTGAAATAGGATATTAATATCAAAAAGCAGTTATCGTTTTGGTAACTGCTTTTTTTATTTCCACCACCTCGCGCTCCGGGTGGGGGAAAATTTGACAAAATTAGATAGATTTGTTAAACTAAATTAGTTGCTGATAATTTATCAGCTTTAACAATTTAATAATTTTAGAAAATAACAGGAAAGGAAATAAAAATGGAACGAGAAGGACAATCAACATTGAGACGACCGACATTTACTTTACAGTGGCATCTTACAACCGCGTGTCCAAATCACTGTAAGCATTGCTACATGACGGAGAACAACGATATGCTTTCTCTTGAAGATTGCAAAAAGATTGTTGATGATTTTAAGTCACTCCTGAAAAGGTGGAATTGCAAAGGACGGATTCATTTTTCAGGTGGAGATCCCTTGCTATATCCGTATTTCTTTGAATTATTAAGATATGCCCGTTCCCAGATTCTAAAGTTGCGAATAGGAATATTGGGTAATCCAGAGCTTTTGACAGAAGATATAGTGAAAAAACTAAAAGAGCTAAATCTTTATTCCTATCAGGTAAGTATTGACGGAATGGAAAAAACACACGATTATTTTAGATATAAAGGTAGCTTTCGGAAAACCATGGAAGGACTAAATCTTTTAAAAAAAGGAGGGATAAATACGGTCGTGATGACTACAGTGAGTAGAAGAAACCTTAAAGAAATTCCGAATGTTATCGACTTAGTGGTTAAAGAAAAAGTGGATTTTTTTGGATTTAAACGTTTTGTTCCTATAGGAACGGGGAATGCGATTAAGAAAGAAGCGCTGATTTCTCCCGATGAATTTAAATGGTTGCTTTCTGAAGCCAACAAAAGATACAAGAAATATAAAGATTGTGTTACGTTTTTTGGTGAAGGAGAGCCATTATGGAAGCTGTTTCAGTTCGAAGAAGGACTTTTTTCTCCGTCTAAAGAGATGGAAGAAAAAGATTTAATTTGGGGTGGATGTGGCATCGGAATTTGTGCTTTAACTATTTTAGAGGATGGTACTGTACTTGCTTGTCGAAGATTGCCTATCCCAGTTGGGAAAGTTCCAGAGCAAAAAATCAAAGATATTTTTATCTTTTCAAACGAATTAAATAAATTACGAAATACAGAAAGGATGGAAAAATGTAAAGATTGTGAGATTCTTCCGTATTGTCGAGGGTGTCGAGCAATGGCTTATGCCGTAAGTGGGGATTATTTTAAACCAGATCCCCAATGTTGGAAAGAAGTTAAAAAATTGAACACCAGAAAGGAGGTAAAAAGTTATGGGAAAAGCATTACAAGAAAAAGAAGAATTGTCCGAACAAGAAGTTGCTGTGCTGGATAGGTACGCTGTATGGCATCCTGAGATAAAAGAAAGTAACGCATGTGATCCGTGTAGTCATTGCAATCCAGATAATCATCCAGATAGTCAGCTAAAATCTGTTTTTCTTGCAGGAAGCGAGGTCTGCAATCTCTGTAGTGGTTATCCAGACGAAAAACCAGAAGAAGCTATTCTCGCCGCAAAGAAAACCTACGATCCCTGTAGTCACTGCACCCCCTGCGGTTCTTGCGGCAGGGAGGGATAAACCCACGGAAAAGAACTATTTTTTAAAAGGAGACCTTTTAGGTCTCCTTCTTTTTTACTGCAACGATTTTAATTATCTGATGGAAATACGGTTTATTATTATGAATATCTTTGAGCCTTCCTTCTTTTACCTGTATAATTTTGAGATTTTTAAGCAAATTTAGAAGCTCTCTTTTTTCAAAGAAATGCCGGTAAGTTTTCAGTTTAGCTAAATAAAAAGTGTTTCTTTCAATCATTTTAAATTTCTCTTTACATCGCTTGAAAGCATGATCTTTTGTAGAGAAAACAAGCAGATAAAAGACTCCTTCTTTTTTGAGAGATTTTTTAATTTTATGGATTATTTTTTTAATTTCAGAGGATTTTAGGAAATCTAAACTTGCGATAGCTACAATTAGAGTATATTTGTTTTTTTTAAATCTAAATTTTCTTATATCAATTACCCTTGTTTTTATTGGCAAGTTATCTCTTTTGGTAAGCTTTTTGCACTTTTCTAAACCCTCTTTAATTCTATCAATTGCCTCAACTTTAAACCCGTTTTTAGCTAAAAAAACACTATTCCTTCCTTCACCCGCTCCAATATCTAAAGCAATGCCCTTGGGAGCATATTTTAGGAGTTCTTTTAAGACCTTATCAGGATCTAATCCCCAATAAAATTTTTCTTTCTTATACTCTTTTTGCCACATTGCTCTTTCTACGTCTCTAATTTATCATAGCACGGTTAAGACAAAAAAGCAGTTGTCGTTTTAGTAGCTGTTTTTTTGTTCCCCACCCACCTCGCGCTCCGCGTGGGGTGGTTCTTGGAGAAATAAAATGTTAAAATTAAATTAGTTAAAAAATTGGAACTTAAGATATGGAAAAATTACTACTTGTTAACAAAAAAGATAAAGTTATCGGGTTGGAAAGCAAGGAAAGATGTCATAAAGGAAAAGGAGTTTTACACCGCGCTTTCTCTGTTTATCTTTTTAACAACAAAGGCCAACTCTTAATTCAGCAGAGGAGTAAATTTAAGAAACTTTGGCCTTTATATTGGGCGAACTCCTGCTGTAGCCATCCTCGCAAGGATGAAAGTTATGTAAGGGCAGGAGAAAGGAGATTAAAGGAGGAGCTTGGTTTTATCTCTTCTCTTAAAATGGTTGATAGATTTCAATATCAGACCCGATATAAAAATATAGGTTCAGAAAATGAAGTTTGTGCAATTTTAGTTGGCGAGCATAATGGAAAGATAAAAGCAAATCCTAAGGAGATAGCTGACTGGCAATGGATTGACCCTGATAAGTTAAAAAATGATTTTAGAAAGAACCCTGACAAATATGCCCCTTGGTTGAAAATTGGCTTAAGAAGATATTTGAAAATAAAAGAAAGGGGATTGAAAAATAAAAAGGAATTAGATTTGTTTTTAAAAGAAATAGCAAAAACAGTTAATCCAGTAATTCAAGAACTTTTAGAATCTTATATAGATAAAAAATTCCATAAGCTTATTAACTATCAGGTTTTTACTGGTGGGAAGAGATTAAGACCAGCCCTGACAATTATTTCTTCAAAACTTTTAGGAGGAAAAATAAAAGATGTTTTATACCCAGCAGCTGGCTTGGAGATATTGCATAATTGCACTTTGATTGTTGATGATATTATTGACCATAGCCAGCTAAGGAGGAGGAAGCCAACCACCTGGTTTAAGTTTGGCAAATCCGTTGCTGAATGTATGGGATTAGATTATTTAGCAGCTGCTTTTGAAGGGGCGAACCGTTCAAAAAAACCAGTTGTGATTTCTGAAATTTTTGCTATGGCCCTAAAAACAGTTTTAGATGGCGAGATTTTAGACATTTTATTTGAGCAACGGGGGAGAGAAGAAGAACCGTATGTTGTTAAAAGTCGCTATTATAGAATTACCGACCGAGAGTATTACAAAATGATAGGCAAAAAAACAGCTGTTTTATTCCAGAGTTGTTGTGAAGTTGGTGGAATTTGCGCCGGAGCAACAAAGAAACAATTAGGGGCTTTAAAGGATTACGGTTTTAATTTGGGAATGGCTTTTCAGATTAGAGACGATATCCTTGACATATTTGGCAACGAGAAGAAGTTTGGCAAAAAAATTGGCAAAGACATAGAAGAAAGGAAATTAGGCAATATTGTCATCCTTTTCGCTTTAGATGAGCTTCCAAAAATAGAGAAAGAAAAAATTCTAAAGATAATTAGAAAAAAAGAAATAAAAAACAAAGATATTAAAAAAGCGATAAGACTAATTAAAAAAACAGGCAGCTATCGGAAGGCTTACCATTTAGCGGAGGAGTTTATAAAAAGAGCTGAGGAAAACTTAAAACTTTTACCCCAGAATAAATGGAATAAAATATTAGAAAATCTTGCTGATTTTGTAATCCAGCGAGAAAAGTGATATGAAAACAAAAAATAAAATAATTGAAATCAAAACAAAAGAACAGTCTGATATTGTCAATTTAACTGATGAGATTAAATCTTTTGTAAAAGAAAGCAACATTAAGAACGGTTTAATTAATATCCAGAGTTTACACACGACTGCTGCTATTTTTGTTCAAGAAAACGAACCCTTACTTTTAAAAGATATTAAGAAATATTTAGAAAGGATTGTTCCCCAAAGTATAAATTATAGTCACGATGATTTTGGCCAACGGACGGTTAATGTTTGTGGAGACGAGTGCCGCAATGGCCACAGTCATTGCAAAGCAATAAGCTTACCAACTACTGTTACTTTAAACTTAATTGACGGCGAAGTTCAACTTGGCAAATGGCAAAAGATTTTATTTATTGAGTTAGACAGAGCCAGGGAGAGAAAAGTTCAGGTTCAAATTATAGGAGAATAAAAGAGGATTTTAGACAGAAAAGCAGTTATCGGCTTGATAGCTGTTTTTTTGTTTTGCTGAAAGGATTTATGGTATAATTAACCCAAGAAGGAAAATAAAGCTCTCAAAAAATGAAAGAAATTATATCAATATATAAAAAGAGCGTAGATACGAGTTTTTAGGAGACGATTCATTTTTTTCATTATTAATTAGTTTTATGGATAAAAAATCTCTAAATAATGAATATGATGTAATTATAATTGGAGCTGGACCCGCTGGGTGTAGTGTTGCGAAATTTCTTTCTGATAAATATAATATTTTGATGATAGATTGGTCAAAGTTTCCGAGAGATAAATCATGTGGAGGTCTTTTAGTGGAAGAAACTCAGGATTTTATTAAGGATTGGAGATTGCCCAAAATTGTTTTTTCTTATCCAAAATATCTTAATATGAAAATAATTGACTGGAACAATGATTTAGAGGTAGATGTTAAGAGAAAGCTATGGAATGTTTCTAGGAGAGATTTTGATTACTGGTTGTTAAAAGCATCACAAAACGGTATTCATTTTTTCCCTAGAACAAAATTTTTACAGTTTAAGAAAAAGAAAAAAAACGTAGAAATTCTTTTAGAAACAAACAATAAAAGAAAATATGTTAAAACAAAATATCTTATTGGTGCTAATGGAGCATTTTCCAATGTAAGAAGAAATTTAGTTAAAAAACCCATAAGATATTATGTTGCAATACAACATTGGATAAGACATAGCGATATAGGTGACAGTGCTTATTTTATATATGATAATGAGGTAACTGATTTTTATTCATGGATAATACCGAAAGGGGATAATTTAATTTTAGGATCTGCGCTAGAAAAAGATAGCAATATAAAAGATAAAATGAAAATTTTGAAGAATAGACTAAAAGAAAAACTCAATATATCTGGTAACGTCTTTAAAAAAGAAGCTGCCATTTTATCAAAACCCGAAACTGAAAAGGACGTTTTTTTAGGAAATGATAGAGTGTTTCTTATAGGAGAAGCAGCTGGTTTTGTAAGTTCTAGTACCGGGGAAGGTATTAGTTTTGCTTTAAGAAGTGGTTATAACTGTGCTAGAGCCATAAATGAAAATTCTAAGAATGCTTTTTCTTTATATAAAAAATTTTCTGAAAATTTGATAAATGAAATTAAAGAAAAAATTAATAAGTCTGACATACTCTCTGTTTCTAAAAAAAGAAAGGTGATGTTTGAGCAGAAGGGGCCAGAAGGAAAATCGGTAGATTATTCCATAAAAATTAAATTCTAATTATTTTTTTAATAATTAAAATTTGTTGGGATTTCTTGAACTTATAGTTAAGTTTTTAAAGAAAGAAGACAATAGAAATCTTTAAATTTTTAAAACAGAAAATAGAAACTGAATGTATAGCTTTAAAAAAGTTTTAAAATTAATTTGGAATGAATTTATATATGGAGGGCATTTTCAATCATTAGGAGCCGCGAGCATTGTTTTTGTTTCCGGTATTTTATTAAAGATTCAAATAACTTGGGATATTTTGTTTATTACGTACTTACTTTTTTATGCTCTTTATCTGTATAATCGCCTTAAAGAAATAAAAATAGATTCTTTAACTAATTTAAAAAGAACACAGCATTTTAGAAGATATCTAGGATTTATACCAATTATTTTTTATTCCGCAGTTTTCATTTTAGTCGTTAGTTTAGTTTATTTTAGCAACCTTAAGGCATTAATTTTTGGTTTATTTCTATTCGTTTTCGGCATTCTTTATACATTAATTTTTAAAAGATTAACTCAAAAAGTACCTTTTTTAAAAAATTTTTATGTTTCTATATTTTTTGCCTCATTAGTATTTCTACCGATTATTTATTATTCTTATCCATTGAAAACTGTTTTAATTGTTAGTGGTTTAGTGTTGGGATTATTTATATTTTTAAAAGCATTTATATCACAAATTTTTCTTGATATAAAAGATATTGAAAGTGATAGAGAACAAAAATTGCGTACTTTTCCAATAATAATTGGAGAAAAAAATACTTTTACAATTCTGTCTATATTTAATTTTTTAATTACAATAATTATTCCAGTAGGTTTTTCTTTTTATTTTAATATTTTTCCAAGATCAATGTTGATGCTTATTTTCACAATTCCTTTTAGTTTTTATTGTTATAGTTTAGCAAAAAAACAAAAATACTTTGGTTATATTCTTCAAAGTGGAGAATTTCTTTTATGGCCACCATTAATTCTTCTTGGTGAGATAATATTATGACTATAGAATTACCACTTTATAGTAAAATACTAATGGCTTTGATTAATCTTATTGCTATTTGGTTAGTGATTATAGCTTGTCGATATATGTCTGGAAAGAAGCTACGTTGGACTTTTTTGATAAGTATAATTTTTATGTTTTTCTGGGTTGATTTTGCTTATCTTGCCAGATTGATAGGACAACAAAGACCAGATTTAGGATTAATATTTTTGAAAATTGCTTGGTCTGCCTCCCCCTTATTATTTATCTCAATTTATTTCTTAGTAGTTTTTTATTTGAATAAAGAGAAAGAACATCTAGTTTTAAACAAAATTATTTTATTTAGTGGTGTAATAGCAGCTTTAACGGCAGTGTTTACAGGGTTGATAGTTAAGGATATAGAATTTGTTGGCATTGATCTGACTATAATTTACGGCAAAGGAATGATTCCTTTTTTAGGAATGGCATTTTTCTTTATGTGTGCTCCTTTGTATTTTTTATTTAAAGAATATATAAAGTGTTCGCCGGGAGAAAAAATAAGAATAGAATATTTGTTGGTTGGGATTTTAATATTTTACTTAGCCAACATTATTTTTGGCATAATCTTTCCTATATTTTTAAAAATTGTTCATTTATATTGGATAGGCGACTATTCTGCTATTGTTCTTCTTGGATTTATTGCTTATGCAATTGTTAAACGAGAATTATTTGGCATTAGAGTTATTCTTACTACGGCATTGGTTGGTATAATTGCCATTTTGTTGGCTTTAGATATATTTGTGTTTACCACCGAACTAATATCTAGGCTTTACAAGGGGCTAACTTTAATTATATTTATGTATTTTGGGTATTTGCTTATTAAGAGTGTTTTAAGGGAGATTGAGTTGAGGGAGAGGATTAAAAAGGCCTATGAAGTGGAAAAGAGGGCAAGGGCGGAGATTGAGAAGATTACTGAGGCCAAGACCCAGTTTATTATGGCTACTCAGCATCATTTGAGGACTCCTTTGACATCAATGATTGGCTATTTGGATTTGCTTTTTGGGGGAACTTATGGAAAAGTTCCCCCAAAAATCAAACTGACTCTTCAGAAATTTCAGGTATCAACAAGAAGGTTAATAAGGGTGGTTAGCGCGTTGTTGGATATTTCCCAATTTCAAATGGGCAAAAAAGTGGTTACTCTTCAGCCAGGCATTGATTTTGAGTCGCTTTTAAAAGAAGTGACGGAAGAGCTTCAGTTTGAAGTAAAAACCAGAGGTCTTTATCTTAAGTATGAGAAAACAGGAAAAATACCGACAATTAAAGCAGATCCAGAAAAACTTAAAGTGGCCTTGTTTAATATCATTGATAATGGAATAAAATATACTCGTAAAGGAGGGTTATTAGCAAAACTGCAAATAATAGGTTCCAAAGTCCGGCTTTCAATTAAAGATACAGGTATTGGTATTGAACCAAGTCAGGCAAAGAAATTATTTAAAGAAGCATTTGCCAGGGGTGGTGAGGCAAAGAAGGTTTATGGATTTGGAAGGGGTATTGGCCTATTTATAACCGGTCATATTATTAAAGCTCATAAAGGCAAAATCTGGGTAGAATCGGAAGGAGAGGGCAAGGGAAGCACATTTTATATTGAGCTGCCGGTTGGATAATGGATTTTACTAATAGTCAAAAAGTTAGTATAATATTAAGATAGAAGTATGAGAACGAAAAAAGTAATTTTGTTCGTTGAAGATGATTTGCCGACGATTGAGGTTTATAAAACAGCTTTAGAGGCAGCTGATTTTGACGTAGACCCAATGCTTTTGGGAGAAGAAGCCATCAGGAGGGTAAAAGAAATAGATCAAGGAAAAGCCGAGAAACCAGATTTGGTCTTGCTTGACCTTATTCTTCCGGATATAAATGGCTTGGAGGTTTTAGAAGAAATTAGAAAGCACAAAAAAACAAAAGACCTGCCAGTGATTATTTTGACTAATTATACCAATAAAGAATTAGAGGAAAGAGGGCTTTTTCTTAAAGCTGAAAAATATCTTCTTAAGACCGATTATACCCCTAGAGAATTAGTTGAGTTGGTTAAAAAGGAATTTGAGGAATAACAGGGTTGACCCCCACACCATAACAAGGAAAAATCTCTTCTTAATTTTTACATTACAAGATACACGTAGCTTTACCCCAAAACCCGAATTAACTTTATCAAAATTCCGTTGCGAGATTTTTAAAAAATTAATTCCTTGTTTGGTGTGAGGGTTGACAAAAGGTTTTCGCTTTGATAGATTAATATTGCAAGAAAGATAACGATTTTCTGTCCGTTGGGAAACGGACACTTTTTATAAAATTTTCAATTTTCAATTTCTAATTTTCAATTAATTTCCAATGAATCAATTTTCAAACAGTTATGATTTAGAAGAAAGAACGGCTAAATTCGGAGAAAATATTATTGGATTTTGTAAAAGTTTGAAGCAAGACGCTATTACTAAACCGATTATTAGCCAACTTATTCGTTCAGGAACAAGCATAGGAGCTAATTATATGGAAGCAAATGCAGCTAGCTCAAGAAAAGATTTTAAGAATAAAATTTTTATTTGTAAGAAAGAAACGCAAGAAACTAAGCATTGGTTAAGAATGCTTGCGAAATGTACTCCGGATAGAAAAGACGAAATAAGAAAAATATGGGGAGAATGCCAAGAATTAACCTTGATATTTCAAAAAATTACCTCATCATTAAAAGAAAATAAGTTTGAAAATTGAAAATTGTGACATTTAATGAAAATTGAAAATTAATAATTGAAAATTATTTTGTTCTATGGATATAAAAAATTTTACATCAGCAATTGCTCAAATTGCCGAAGAAAAAGGAATCCCTTCAGAAAGGGTAATTGAGAGCATTGAGACAGCGATTGCCGCTGCCTATAAAAAGGATTATGGCAAAAAGGGCCAGCTAATTAAAGCTAAACTTAATCCAGAGACCGGGGAGGCTAAGTTTTGGCAGGTAAAATCAGTGGTATCAGGAGATATGATTTATTCTGAGGAAGAATTAGAGAAATTGAAACCTGCTTTCGCTCCCGCCTCCGCTAAAGCTTCGGCGGGCAAGGAAGCTATGGCGGGCAAAGAGAAAAAAAAGGAGGCAGAGGAAGAGAAAAAAGTACGGTTTAATCCAGAAAAACATATTATGGTAGAGGAGGCTAAAAAAATAAAGAAAGGGATTAAACCCGGAGAGGAATTAGAGATAGCTTTAGAGACTCGGGAAGATTACGGTCGAATCGCTGCCCAGACAGCAAAACAGGTGATTTTGCAGAAAATTAGAGAAGCAGAAAGGGAAACTATTTTTGAGGAATATAAATCAAAAGAAGGAGAAATAGTTTCTGGAATTGTTCAAAGGATAGAGGGGAGAAATGTTTTTATTGATATTGGCAAAACCTTAGGGATTTTACCGAGGGAAGAACAAGTCTTTGGTGAATTTTATAGACCTGGTCAAAGGCTTAAATTTTATATTCTAAAAGTCGAGGAAACTCCAAGGGGACCTGTTATACTTTTATCCCGGGCTTATCCAAAATTAATTTCAAAACTTTTTGAGTTAGAAGTTCCAGAGATTTCTCAAGGTCAGGTGGAAATCAAATCAATTGCCCGAGAGCCAGGATCTCGTTCAAAAATTGCTGTGGAGTCAAAAGCCGAAGGAGTAGATCCAATAGGGAGCGCAGTTGGCCAGAAAGGAACCAGGGTTATGGCGGTAATTAATGAACTGGGGGGAGAGAAGGTTGATATTATTGAGTATTCTGATAATTCTGAAGAGTTTATTTCCAATGCTCTTTCACCGGCTAAGGTTTTGGAAGTGAAGATTATGCCGAGAAATAAAGCTCTTTGCCTTGTTCCTGAAGACCAGTTATCTTTAGCTATTGGAAAAGATGGTCAAAATGTCAGGTTGGCAGCTAAACTTACTGGTTGGAAGATAGATGTTAGAGCACCGGGAAAGGAAGCAGAAGAGGTAGAGGAAGGAGAGAAGGTAGAAAAAGAAAAAGAGGAAAAAAAGGAAGCGAAGAAGAAAGAAAAGAAGGAAAAGAAGGAGAAAAAGAAACCCGCCTCCGCTCCCGCCTCCGCTAAAGCTTCGGCGGGCAAGGAAGCTTCGGCCTCCGGCCAGACGAAGTCGGCGGGCAAGAAAGAAAAAGCTAAAAAATAAAAATCTTGAAAAGATGAAGTCAATAATTGCCATTGGTCATAAAAATCCGGATACAGATTCGATTGTAGCTTCTCTTATTTTCGCTGATTTTTTAAAAAAGGTAAGAAAACCGATATTGGGCTTTTTGAATTTTAAGATTAAACCAGCCAGAGCCGGTTCTTTGAATAGAGAGACAAAATTTGTCTTTAATTATTTTAAACAAACCCCCCCTTTTTTAATAAAAAATATTAAAAATAAAGATGTGGTTCTTATAGACCATGGAGATTATGACCAAGCAGCGGAGGGCGTAAGAGAAGCAAGGATTGTCGGAGTTATAGACCATCATCAACTTGGAGGAATAACAACTGCGGCTCCAATTTTTTATCGAGCCGAGCCAATAGGCAGCACAAGCACTATTTTGGCTAAGATGTTTTTGGAGAATAAGCTTTTTTTTGACAAAAAAACAGCAGGGTTTTTATTAGCAGCTATTTTATCTGATACTCTTAAACTTACCTCTCCTACCACTACTGGCGATGATAAAAAAATTACTCAAATTTTAGCCAAAGTTTCAAAAGAGAATATAGATAGATTATCTCAAAAGATGTTTGAAGCCAAATCTGATATTAAAGGTATTTCTTTCAATGAATTAGTGAGCAAGGATTATAAGGAATATAAGGATGGGGGAATAAATTTCGGTGTCGGTGTTTGGGAAACAGTATGCCCTCAGAAGATAAAAGTAAAAGAAAAAGAAATCCTCTCTGCCTTAGAGAAGCTTAAGAAAAAAAGAAAAATGAAGCTGATGTTTTTTGCCTTAGTAGATATTTTTAAGAAGAACAGCGAGGTTTTTCTTCTGGGAGAGAAAGAAAAATTAGTAGCTGAGAAGGTATTTAGAAAGAAGGCGAAGGGAAATTTACTTTTTTTGCCGGGTGTAGTATCAAGAAAAAAACAAATAACCCCGTTTCTGATAAATTTTTTAGAAAAGAATGAAAACATCTGTTAAGAAATTGCCGAAATCCCAGATTGAGCTTAAGATTGAGGTATCTGCTGAGGAATTTAATCAGTTTATTGAGAAAGCTGCTGCAGAGCTGGGAAAAGATTTGGAAATTAAAGGGTTTCGAAAAGGAAAGGTGCCAAAAGAAATTATTGAAAAAGAAGTGGGTTCAGAAAAAATTTTAATTGAAGCTGCTGATTTAACAGTTGAAGAAAATTATAAAAAGGCAATTTTAGAAAATAAAATTGAAGCTATTTTACAGCCAAAAATTGAAATTCGGAAACTGGCCAAGGGAGACTCTTTTATTTTTCTGGCCAAAACTGCAGTTTTGCCGGAGATAAAACTACCGGATTATAAAAAGATTGCTTCTAAGATTAAGAGAAAAAAAAATATAGTAGAAGAAAAAGAAATTACAGAAGCTCTAAAATGGCTTCAGAAATCCCGGGCGAAATTTACTTTAAAAAATCAAGCTGCGGAAATCGGCGATTTTGTGGAGATTGAATATTGCCGCTCAACTCCGTTGAGCGAGCCTCGCCCGTCTCGGGCGGGGTCATTAAAACCTAAAGAAGCTGATTATCACGAGACATGGAAAGATGCTTTTATCTTAGGAGAAGGGCATTTTCTCCCCGGATTTGAAGAGAAATTAATTGGAATGCGAGCCGGACCCGCCTCGGCTCCTGACGGAGCTACGGCGGGCAAGGAAGAAAAAGAATTTTCATTAACTATTCCAGAGAAACACCCATTAAGAAAATACGGCAGAGAAATCACTCTTAAGGTTAAAATGAATTCAGTCCAAGACGTAGAATTGCCGGAAATCGGGGACCAGCTTGCCAAGAGCTTAGGAAAGTTTGAAAATTTGGCTGAACTGAAAAAAAACATAAAAGAAGGGCTTAATTTAGAGAAAGAGAGAGCAGAATCCCAGCGAGTGAAAAATGAGATTTTGGAGGAAATAAACCAGGCCTCAGAATATGAAGTCCCCGAAGTTTTAATTACAAGGGAGCAGGAGCAGATGCTGGAAAATCTTAAAAGAAATGTTCCAGATAGTTTTAAAATCCCCTTCGTTGATTATTTAAAAAAAATTAAAAAGACGGAAAAAGAAATATTAGATTCCTTTTTGCCAGAAGCCCGGAAAAAAGTAAAAAACTTTTTGGTCTTAAGGGAAATTGGGAAAAGAGAGAAAATTGAAGTTTCGGAAAATGAAATTAAAGAAGAAGTAAATAAGATATTAAAGAATTATCAAAATATTGAAACAGCTCAAAAAAATCTTGACTCGGAGAAATTAAAAGATTATACTAAAGAAGCAATAAAAAACGAAAAGATTTTTCAGTTACTTGAACAATTTACAACAAAATAAATATGAATTTAGTTCCCACTGTTTTAGAAAAAACAAAATACGGAGAGAGGGCTTACGATATTTATTCCCGGCTTTTAAAAGATAGGATTATTTTTTTAGCCGGACCCATTACCGATACTCTTGCCAATTTAGTTATTGCCCAAATGTTGTTTTTAGCCAGCCAGGATCCAAAAAAAGACATCCAGCTCTATATTAATACTCCCGGAGGTTCGGTAACCGCTGGTTTGGCAGTTTACGATACGATGCAGTATGTTAAGTGCCCGATTGCTACGATTTGTTTTGGATTGGCGGGCTCAATGGGCGCTGTTTTATTAGCTGCTGGGGAAAAAGGGAAACGTTTTGCCTTGCCAAATACCGAAGTTTTGCTTCACCAGGTGGCAGGCGGCATAACCGGAGAAGCAGTAGAAATTGAAATTACCGCTAAACAGATTGTTAAAATTAAAAATAAATTAAATAAAATTTTAGCTAAACACGCTGGTCAATCCTTGGAGAAAGTAGAAAAAGACACTGATAGAGATTTTTATTTGTCGGCCCAAGAGGCCAAGGAATATGGAATTATAGATGAGGTTATTGGGGCGAAAGAAGAAGTAGAATAAGAGATCTCTAAAGATGTCTTCCCCCGTCCTTTCTGAAAGGACGGTTTTTTTGTTGAAGAGGGTTTACTTTTTTTAAAAAATTTGCTAAGATGTTTAGTAGAAAACAATTAATTTTGAATTTTGGTTTAAGTTAGATATTAGATGATAGATCTTAGGCGTTAGATACGAATACTCAACACCCAATATCCAATATCTAAAATCCAATATCCAATTCATGAATAACCAAATTCTTATAAAACATGACTCAATTTTTCCTACTTTTGGTGGGTGTTATTACTTTGGGAATAGGATCGGTTTTAGGTTACTTTGCCCGTCAATCAATTGCCAGAAGAAAAGCAGACACCATAGAAATAACTCTTCAAAGGAAGATTTCTCAAGTAAAAAAAGACACCCAAGATTTAATATCAAAAGCTAAAGAAAAGGCAACTCAGATTATTGAAAAAACAAAAGAAGATACAGGGGCTCAGCGACAGGAATTTTTTAAGGCTGAAAGGCTTTTGTTAAGAAGAGAGAACGTTTTGGGGGAAAAGGTATCAAATTTGGAAGAAAAAGAAAAAGAGTTTCGTGAGAAAGTAGAAAAACTTAGAGAGATAAAAACAGCTTTAGAGGGCTTGAAACAACAAACTCTTAAAAGTTTGGAGAGAGTTTCCGGGCTTTCCAGAAAGGAGGCGAAAGAAGAGCTGTTAGAGGATCTTGAAAAAGAATATCAGAGGGAAATTATAGAGAAAATGAGGAAATTAGAGGAAGCTGGTTTTGAGAAGTATGAAAAAAAAGCTAAAGAGATATTATCTTTAGCTATCCAAAAATGTGCTTTTTCTCAGGCTCAAGAATTAACCACTACTACCGTTAGTCTTCCAAATGATGAGATAAAAGGAAGAATTATTGGAAAAGAGGGAAGAAATATTAGAACTTTGGAAAAGTTAACCGGGGTAGAGGTGATTGTGGATGAAACACCCGAAGTTGTGCTGATTTCTGGTTTTGACCCTATTCGGAGACAAATTGCCAAAATTGCCTTAGAGAAGTTAATCCAAGATGGGAGAATCCAACCAGCCAGGATTGAAGACACGGTTCAAAAAGTTGAATCAGAAATAGCTTCTCAAATAAAAGAGGCTGGAGAAAGGGCAGTTTATGATACGGGGATAGTTGACCTTGATCCAAAATTAGTTCAGCTTTTAGGAAGATTACGTTTCAGAACTAGTTATGGCCAAAATGTTTTACTTCATTCAATTGAAGTTTCTCATCTAGCTGCCGCCTTAGCTTCAGAATTAGGTGCTAATGCCAGAATAGCTCAGAAGGCAGGCCTGCTTCATGATATAGGTAAGGCAGTTGACCACCAGATTCAAGGTTCTCATACTAATATAGGGATAAGGATTTTAGAAAAGTTTAGAGTGGAGAAAGAAGTAATTGATGCTATGAAATCCCATCATGAAGAATATCCTGCAGAAACTCTTGAGGCAGTTCTGATTCAGGCAGCTGACCAAATTTCCGGCGCCCGCCCCGGGGCAAGAAAAGACACCCTTGAAAATTATCTCAAAAGATTAGAAGAGCTTGAAGGTATTGCCTTATCTTTCTCTGGCATAGAGAAATCTTATGCTATTCAGGCCGGTAGAGAGCTTCGGGTTTTTGTTAAACCAGAAGAGATAGACGACTTAACCGCAAATAAATTAGCCAGAGAAATTGCCAATAGAATTCAAGAAGAGTTAAAATATCCTGGTGAAATAAAAGTAACAGTGATTAGAGAAAATAGAGTAGTGGAATACGCGAGGTAGATTAAAGATTAAAGAGCAAAACCCCGCCTTTGTTTAGAGGCGGGGTTTTGCTCTTTCTTTGTATAGGTCTTGTTTATAGATGATTGTTTTTTGAATTTTCCCTTAGCCGTTTCAAGGTCAAAATCTGCCACAGGGATTTGTAATAAGCGACATTAAATAGAAGCAGGACGACGATTATCACCGCATCGTAGCTATGACGTATCCAGTAATCATCTTTCAAATGAATCCACATACCGAACTCGTCAAAAGTGAGGCCCAGACCGATACCATAAAATAGAATGCTCCACCGAAACGCACGGGAGTCTGTTGAAGGCCTTTTTAAAATCAAATAAAGCCCGACCGTCGCTAAAATTACCACTCCGTAAGTGAAATGATGAATATGTACTCCCTTGACGGTAAGAAAAAAATTCGGTATCCAGTGATTAAGTACGAGATAAACGAAAGCGCGCGCAACAATAAATGTCGTTAGAAAGGAAAATACAATAATGCTGATGATGCGCTTGGTAGTAGGCGAGTTGATGGTTTGATTGAAATTCGGCATAGTGGAGCGGGTGAAGGGAATCGAACCCTCATAACCAGGTTGGAAACCTGAAGCTCTGCCATTGAGCTACACCCGCCTTCGCCAGCCGTAGCTGGCTTCGGCGGGCAAAGCCCGCGAGACAGCGAAGGCTGGATTCGGGGTACCGAGATTCGAACTCGGACTAAATCCTCCCAAAGGACTCGTGCTGCCGTTACACTATACCCCGTATTTTACATTTTAGCAAAATATTTTCTTGTAGTCAATTCTTGTAGATGTTATAATAAAATAAACAAAGTACAATAATAAATAAAATAATATATAATGCTTAAAAAGATTCTTACCCAATTGAATATCCCTGCTCAGTGCCGGCGTTACGGGCTTTCGCTTTGGCAATGCCCCCAGTTTCTTTTTTTGATAATGGGGTTTATAATTGTTTTATCTACAACCGCCTCTTATCTAATCGGGACTCGTTATTTAGCTGATCCTGGGGCAGTGGCTTTGATTGTTCTCGGTGTTACCACAATTTTATTTGTTATCGCCTTTGTTGTAATTCGGAGCTTTGAAAGATTGGCTGAGGCCTCTCGGATGAAATCAGAATTTATTAATATAGTTTCTCATCAGTTGCGTTCGCCCTTAACTAATATAAAATGGACATTTGAAGTTTTAACATCAGAAGAAATTAAAGTGCCCAAAGAAAGACAAGAAGAATATTTCACTAATGTAAAAGAAAATATTGCTCGGATGGTAGAATTGATCGATGATTTACTAATCGTTTCCAAAATTGAACAAGGTAGTTTTCCGGTGATGAAGAGAGAGATTTCTTTAGAAGATTTGATAAAAGAGTTAGTTTCACGTTTTAAAATTTTTGCCGAGGCTTCCCATATTGGATTAAATTTCTATCCCCAGAAAAGTCTACCCAAGGTTTCTGCTGATCCTTCTTTGTTGAAACTTGTAATAGAAAATCTTATAGATAATGCTATTCGCTATACAAAAAGCGGAGGAAGAGTGGAAATTAAACTTGAGAGAAAAGGAGAAAACGTATTTTTTGAAATAAGGGATACAGGTGTTGGTATTCCCGAAAAAGAACAAAAGTATATTTTCCGGAAATTTTTCCGGGGGGAAAATATTTTGAAAAAACAGACCCATGGGAGTGGGTTAGGTCTATACGTTTGCGAAACAATCATTGGTAAGTCAGGAGGAAAAATTTGGTTTGAATCCGAAGAAGGAAAAGGCACCACTTTTTATTTCAGCCACCCAATTAAATAGATAATGCGATACTAATATACGAATGCATACTGATTATACGAATATTAGTATCATTAGTATATTGGCATCGATTTTTTATGAAAAAAATTTTATTTATTGAGGACGAAGCTACTCTTCAAAAGACCTTCGGAGATATTTTGGGACAGGCGGGCTACAAGATGATTAGTGCTTTGGACGGAAAAATAGGTTTAAGGTTGGTTAAGACCGAAAAACCCGATTTAATTTTACTTGATCTTATTTTACCAAGAGTGCATGGTTTTGAAGTTTTGAAGAAACTAAAAGAGAATCCAGAAACAAAAAAAACTCCAGTGATTATTCTGACCAATCTTGAAAGAATGGAAGATGTAGAAAAAGCCATTGAATTAGGAGCAACCACTTATTTAGTAAAGACCCAATATACAATAGAGGAAGTGATAGATAAAGTCAAGAAAGCCCTCGAAGAATAGATTTTGGATATTGGATGTTAGATATTAGCGTGTATTAAGTTGGCGTTATTTAAATCGAAATCTAATATCCAGTATCTAAAATCTAATATCTAATTATGAGAGTTAAACAGGAACAATTAAAAATCCTAATAATTGATACCGGGCTGATTACTGAAGCTCAATTTGAGGGGGCTCTAAAAAAAGCAAAGAAGACTAAGCAGAAAGTTGAGGATGTTTTAGTTGCCGAAGGTTTAATCTCTCGGGAGGAGTTAATCAAACTACAGGCCTATATTTTAGGCATCCCTTTTATAAACTTAGAGAAAGAGATGATTGCGCCGGAAGTTTTAAAGATAATTCCTGAGCCTATTGCCAGAAGTCACAATATCATTGCTTTTAGAAAAGAGGGACAGAATTTGGAAGTAGCCATGCTTGACCCAGAAGATTTAAGAACTATTGAGTTTATTAAAAAGAAAGCTAATTTTAAAATTTTACCCAGATTAACAACGCCAGAGAGTATCAAAAGCGCCTTACGTCAATATCAAAAAACTCTGGAGGCTGAATTTGGAGAGATTATCAAGAAAGAAGCCGGAATAATAAGGCCTATTAAAGAAGAAGAGATGGTTGAGGAAAAAGAAGAGTTAAGAAAGATAGCTGAAGAGTTACCAGTGATTCGAATTGTAGACACCCTAATAAAACACGCAATTTTACAGAGAGCATCTGATATTCATATTGAGCCCACCGAAAAAGAAGTTATAGTTCGGTATAGAATTGATGGAATCTTACATGATGCTATGATCCTGCCAAAGATGACCAGTTCAGGAATTGTAGCCAGAATCAAAGTTCTTTCTAACCTAAAGTTAGATGAACACCGGCTTCCTCAAGATGGTCGATTTAAAATTGAGACCGAAGAATATAGATTTTCTATTCGGGTCTCGATTTTGCCAACCTTTGGCGGAGAAAAAATTGTAATGAGGCTTCTACCAGAAACATCTAAAGCATTCACTTTAGAGGCCTTAGGATTTAGGGGGGAAGCCTTGGAAAGAGTTCAGGACAGTTTAAAGAAACCGATAGGAATGATTCTGGTTACCGGTCCCACTGGCTCTGGAAAGACTACTACTCTTTATGCCATGATGGAAATTTTGAATACTCCCGAAGTAAACATTTCTACGGTTGAAGATCCAATTGAATATCGAATGCCAAGAATTAATCAAACCCAAGTTAATGCTAAAATTGGCTTAACTTTTGCTTCAGGCCTTAGGTCCTTAGTGAGGCAAGACCCGGATATTATTATGGTTGGAGAGATTAGAGATAGTGAGACTGCTGGTTTGGCTATCAATGCTGCTTTAACCGGCCATTTGGTCTTATCTACTTTGCATACTATTAATGCTGCCGGCGCTATTCCTCGGCTGATTGATATGAAGGCCGAGCCCTTTTTAATCTCCTCAACCTTGAATGTAATCATGGCCCAAAGATTGGTTAGAAGGTTTTATTCAGAAAGGGAAAAATACACCTTAAAAGACTCAGAACTGGAAAATTTAGCTAAATACTGTGACTTAGATAAAGTTCTTAAGGTTTTAAAAGAAGAAAAAGCGGTAAGCCCTAGAGCCACTTTTAAAAATATTCCATTTTATAGACCAAAACCCACGAAAGAATGTCCCGAAGGTTATAGTGGACGAATTGGAATTTTCGAAGTTTTAAATGTTACCGAAACTATAAAAGAGCTAATCGTTAAAAAAGCTACCACTGACCAAGTTCAGGAACAAGCTCAAAAAGAAGGAATGAGAACGATGGTTGAAGACGGATTTGTTAAAGCAGCTCAGGGCATTACTAGTATTGAAGAAGTATTAAGAGTAATAATAGAGTAATTGATAATGACAATGACAGTGACAGTGACAAAATTTTGTCATAGTCATAAGTCATGGTCATAGCTATGCCTCGTTACTCCTATATCGCCAAAACCCTAGAGGGGGAGTCGAAATCGGGAACCTTGGGAGCTAAAAACGAACACGAACTCGCTAGAATCCTTCGAAAAGAAGGATGTATTTTGATTTCAGCAACTTCTGAGGAAGAAACCCAAGTAAGAAAAAAGTTTACAATTTCGCTTTCCCTTTTTAAGAGAGTTTCTTTGGTTGAGAAAATAATGTTTGTTAGAAATCTTAGGGTTATGATTGCAGCTGGTGTTTCTCTCCCTAGGTCTTTAAAAATCTTAGCCGAACAAAGCAAAAACAAATTTTTTAAAAAAACTCTTTTAAAAGTAAGAGAGGAGATTATTAAAGGAAAAGCCTTTTCTGATGGTCTTAGCAGATATCCTGATATTTTCTCTGAACTTTTTGTTAGCATGATAAAAGTTGGAGAAGAAACAGGAACATTAGAAGATGTTTTAAATGTTTTGGTTCAGCAAATGGAGAAAGAGCGTGAGATAAAATCAAAAATAAAAGGGGCGATTATGTACCCCGCGGTTATAGTTTTGGCTATGTCTGGTATTGGAGTTTTGATGTTGATTGTAGTTGTTCCTAAACTAGCAGATGTCTTTGCTGAGTTGGGGATTGAGCTTCCAGTTACTACTAAATTAGTAATTGCGACTGGTAATTTTCTGTCTAATTTTTGGTATCTTATCCCCGGAATTATTCTAGTTTTTTTATTTCTGTTTAGAGTGATTTTAAAAACGACGGTTGGGAGGTTATTGTTTGATAACTTTGTTTTAAAAATTCCCATTATAGCTCCTATTATAAAAAAGACCAATTCTGCTCATACGGCTAGAACTTTGTCTTCTCTTATTACCGCCGGAGTGCCTATTGTTAGATCTTTGGAAGTTCTTTCAAAAGTTTTAGGAAATGTTTGTTACCGAAAAGCAATATCAGAGGCAGCCGAGGAAGTCAAAAAAGGAGCTAAATTAGCTAAGGTTCTTAGCCGATACGAGAATATTTATCCAAGCTTAGTGATTCAGATGATTGAGATTGGAGAAGAGACCGGCGAAACGTCAAATATTTTAGAGAAACTAGCTGAATTTTTTGAAGAAGAAGTTGCCAATGCAACCCAAAATTTATCAGCTATAATTGAACCAATTTTAATGCTTATTATTGGAGCATTAGTCGGCTTTTTTGCTATCTCAATGATTCAACCTATGTACGGAATGATGGAGGTGCTTTAACGCTAAACGTAATCCAAATTATGAAAAATAGTTTTACTCTAACAGAAACTCTGATTGTTATTGGTATCATTGTAGTTCTTATTGGAATTAGTATCCCAGTATTTAGAAGCTTTCAACCTATTCTTCAGTTAAGCGGAAGTGTGAGAAGCTTGGTTGCTAACCTCCGTTACGTTCAACAATTAGCAATAACCGAGCAAGTTAATTACTGCCTTGAATTATTTTTGGCAGAAAAAAGATATCAAGTAATTCAATGTGGTGGGACCGAACCTCTTTTAGAGGTAACTCTCCCAAGCGAGATTGAAACTCTTTCTGCCACTGGTTTTGCGGGAGGTAATAAAGTAGAGTTTAATCCTTACGGGGCGGTAAAAGAGAGTGGAATTATCATTTTGGAGAATACTGAAAACAAAAGAAAAAATATTGAAGTTAGGCCTTCAGGTTTTGTTAAAATAACAGATTAGTTAAAAAAAATGACAAGTATCCAGCACCCAAAATTTAAAATTTCAAATGGATTTACTCTAATTGAGGTTTTAGTGGCAATCTTTATTTTGTCAATAGGAGTTTTATCAGTTTTTGGTATTTTCCCCTTGGGAATTCAGATAATCGGGTCTTCCAAGATGGCTTCGGTAGCAGTCTATCTTGGTGAGGCAAAAATAGAAGAAACTATTTTTATACCTTACGAACAAATTTCTATTGGTACTACTACCGAATCAGTCCTTCCTTCTCCCTTCAGTGCTTATAGAAGAGAAACAGAAGCAACCTGTTTTGACCCTAATGACCTGGGTTCGTTTCCCGATTGCCCCGGTGATACCGGGATAAAAAAAATAAAAGTAACTGTATTTTGGAAATCGCCAGTGGGACTCGCTGAAAAAAGTATTGAGTTAGTAACTCTAATTAGTGAAAAATGAACCCCTACACCAAACAAGGATTAACTTCGTCAAAAAGCGCCTCCGGCGCCTATCCTTATTGTGGTGCGGGGGTGAAAAAGTTATTTAAACAAAAAGGGTTTTCCCTGGCTGAAATGACTATTGTTACTGCCATTCTTGCTTTAATTATTAGTACTGTTTACTTAGCTTATGTTTTAAATCAGCGGGTTTATTTGGCCGGAGAAAATATAGCAGAAATTACTCAAAATGGAAGGGTGATTTTAGAAAGAATGACCAGAGAAATTCGCCAGGCAAAAGAGATAGTTACTGAGCTTCCTGAGGAAAATGAAATTATATTTCAAGATGGTCATCTCTCTTTAGTTTCTGAGGAAGGCACTGCCCAGGGAGGAACTATTAATACTATTACTTTAGATTTGAGCGCTTCAGATGAAAACGATTATTATAAAGATATGTTTATAGAAATAATTGGAGGCACTGGGAATGGCCAGATAAAAAAAATTATTGGTTATGAAGGAACAACTAAAACAGCTGAGATTGAGACATATTGGGATCCTTTTCCCGATGGTAGTTCAATTTATAAAATAGATACCTCCTATTACTATATTCGTTATCACCGGGATGATGATAACTATATTTGGAGAGAAGTTCTTACCTATTGTTTTTCAGAAGATGAAGTAACTTGTGACCCTTCAAAAATCTATTGCGCCTGGGATACTGATGCTCCGATAGCAGAAATTACTCTTGAAAACCCCCGAATAATAGGAGAGTATGTAACTAACTTAGAGTTTTGGGGTTCTAGAATGATTAACATTTTTCTAACTTCGGAAAAGAGAAATAAAAGCATTGACTTTCAAACTAAAATTTTTGGAAGAAACTTATAGGCCTTATGATAAAAATCTCTCAAAAAAAAGGAACCGCTGTTATTATTACTTTCTTAATTTTAATAACTTTATTGATTTTAGGTTGTTATTTTTTAACCTTTGCCTTAACCGAATCAAGAATTTCTAAAAGTCAAGGGGTAGGAGCTCGAGCTTATTATTTGGCTGAAGCAGGAATTAATGAAGCTATTTGGAGGTTACAAAATGACTCTTCCTGGGCAAGGGATTTTATTGATTGTGATAATAAAAATCCCGACCCGACAACCGGAGAATACTGGACAGCCAAATTTACTCGCCCTTTTGACGATGGTTCCTCATATACAGTTACTATCCAGAATTCTGCCTGCGGCCAGGGCGAAATAGTTTCAACATCAAGATATCCTCTTGCCGAGGAAAGAAGCGCTCAGAGAGTAGTCAAAACAGGTGTATTTAGAGCTTTAGGCAGTCTAACTGAAAATAGTGCTTTTTTTACCGGCGGGGCTAGTGAAAATATTAAGATTATTTCCAGCCAGACAACGATTTATGACGGTAATCTTTATTGTGGTAATGTTTTAAATATTAAAAAAGACAGTACCGTTGAAGTTTATGATAACCCAGATACTGAGGATAACCCCGATACCGAGAATATAGTAGAGAATTTAGAAGGCCAGGTTTTAGCAGAGGGTGATCTTAAGATATCTTCTGATAGTACTTTGGATTTTTGCGAGGTTAAATGTGCAGCAAACATATGTGAAGCTTGCCCTTCTAAAAGTTACAGTTGTGCAGATGTAGGTATCGACGACTGTTCTTCATTCACCGGGGGAGGTATCCCCGGAGTTGATTTTGATTCTGATGACAAGAATTCTTTTAAAAGTAGAGCTCAAACTGCTCAGAACCTAGGTCAATGTGAAATTCTCTGCAATGGTATTTCTTGCGCTACAGATTGTATTTATTCTGTTTCAGATTTTGAGGATCTTTTATGGCAGATAGGGGAAGGGGGAACCTTAACCCTTAATCCAACCGATCTGCCTAATATTATCTTCTATGTTGCTGGTCCAGGTGGTATTAAGTTAGATGGGAGTCGCCGGCTTGTTATTAATGGGACTTTGGTAGCTGATGGTAATATTGATATTGGAGAAAATGAAGAGTCTTCCCAAGTAGTAATAAATCAGCCGTCAGACTCGCCATCTGGCCTCTTGGCTCAAGGAAAAATAGATTTTTCATATACTAATTTTGATATTACCGGAGTAATTTATGCCCTTGAGGCGGTAACAATAGAAAATGCCCAGGGCACTTTTGATATTCAGGGCTGCGTAATAGCTAGGAAGATAAGTTTAGGATCCATCGGGCAGTTAAATATTACTTTGGATAATGATATAATACGGTATGGATTAGGATATAAGATAGATAGCGTCCTAATAACGCCGGAGTTCTCGCCAACAATCACCATAGATCACTGGGAAGAGTCATATTAAATTTATGTTGAAATTTTTACCCTTAAAACCAGAAGCATTTGGATTGGATTTATCCGACTTGTCTTTGAAAATTACAAAACTTAAGAAAAAAGGTAAATTTTTGCATTTGGACTCCTGGGGAGAAATAGAAATAAAGCCGGGGATAATTGAAGATGGAGAAATAAAAAATGAAGCCGCGTTAACTGGAATTATTAAAGAAGGACTGAGTAAAGTTAAAGGAAAAAAAATAAAAATAAGAGAAGTTATTGCTTCTTTGCCTGAAAAAAAAGCCTTTTTGCAAGTAATCCAAATGCCGAAAATGAAAGAAGAGGAATTAAAAAAAGCTGTTCCTTTTGAAGCTGAGAATTATATCCCTTTGCCGATTGAAAAAGTTTATTTAGATTTTCAAATAGTTCCCCCGGTCTACGATCATTTAGACCATTTTGATATTTTAATTGCTGCCATTCCTAAAGAAACTACTTATCCTTATGTTTCCTGTCTTAAAAAAGCAGGTCTTCTTCCTCAAGCCCTGGAAATTGAATCCCAATCCATTAGCCGGGCCCTGATAAAAAACGGAGTGAGTCCTTTTCCAATAGCTATAATTGATTTTGGAAGAAGTAGAGCCAGTTTCATTATTTTTTCAGGTTATTCTTTACGTTTTACCTCCTCAATTCCTATTTCTTCTCAGAAACTAACTGAAGCTATTTCCCAAACTTTGAAAGTGGATTTAACTGAGGCAGGAAAATTGAAATTAAAATATGGTTTGAAGATGCCGGAGAAAAATGCTAAATATAAAGGAATTTCTGAGGCAATGATTCCTGTTCTAACTGATTTAGCTAGACAAATAAAAAAATATCTCCATTATTATCAAACCCATGCTAGCCATGAGCATCTTGAGCCTGGTTCTTCGGGCAGAGCATCTCGTCCTATACCTGAAACATCTAAGAAAAAAATAGAGAAAATTCTTCTTTGCGGCAGGGGAGCTAACCTTAAAGGATTAGCTGATTTTCTTTCTTCTGAACTTAAAATTTCAGTTAAGCTTGGTAATCCCTGGATAAATATTTTGTCAGAACCATTAAAAGAAGTGCCAGAATTGTCATTTGAGGAATCCCTTGGTTATACCACCGCCTTAGGCCTGACATTAAGAGGAGTTAAAGGGGAATATGATAAATTTACTACCCTCTAAAGAAAAAGAAAAACTTTTATTAGAGAGGAAAAAGAGAATAGTGGTAATTCTTTGGTTTTTGGTTTTGTTTTTCCTCTTTTGTTTAATTTTGATTTCATTCTTAATTAAAATCTATTTACAGGTTCAAGTTGAATCTCAAAAAACTCTTTTGCTTGAGCTTGAAAAAGAATTTGGGCAATCTGAAATTCGAGAGCTTCGAAAACAAATTAGTTCAATCAATTCAACCCTAACAAAATTAGACTCTTTTTACCAAAAGAAAATTTACTTTTCTGAGATTTTGGAGAAGGTTTCCCAAGTTTTACCTCAAGAAGTTCGCCCGACTAATCTTTCCACCGTTTTTTCTCTTGACGAAGAAGGAGAGAAAGGAAGTGTAAAAATTTCTCTTTCTGGTTTTGCCCCAACCAGAGAGAGTTTGCTTGAATTTAAGAAAAATCTTGATCAACAAAGCGATTTCAGAGATGTTTATTTCTCACCAGAAAATTGGGTTAAATCTATTGATATTGATTTCTTTGTAACCTTCGTCATAGAAGATTACAGATTAAAAATTTAAGATTTCAGCTAACTTAAACTTTAAACCTTAAATCTAAACTCATGGGCTCAAAGGAAAAAATAATTATATTTTCAGTAACTTTTGGAGTAGTGGCTTTAGCTTTAATTGCTTTTATAATCTACCCCTTATTTAGAGGAATTAAAAAGGGTTCCCAAGAACTTATTACTGCAAAAAAAGAATTTATTTTATCTAAGGATGAGACCGAAAGGTTTGATCAATTTAAAGAAATTTATAACAAGCTGAAGCCAGATTTAGAGAAAATTGATAAACTTTTTATTGATCCTGAAGTACCAATTGATTTTATTAAATTTTTGGAATATACAGCTGGAGATTCCGAGCTTTCAGTTGATATTTTTCTTACTTTAGCAAAAAGCGCTGAAACTGACCCCTGGAGTTCTATAGGATTTCGAATGATTTTAACTGGTTCTTTCTCCAATTTTTTAAAATTTCTTGAGAAAATAGAAACAAGTCCTTATCTAATTGAGATTCAGAGTTTATCTACAAAAAAATTAGAAGAAGGAAACATTACAGCTAATTTAGTAATAAAAGTTTTTAGTAAATGAACCCCGTAGAGAAATTTCGATAGTATTTTTCTAAAAGAAAAATACAAAAATACTACGAGGTATAAGATTTTCATAGTAAAATATATTTATTATTAATCAGAATTTCGAGAATATTATAAAAAATCGAAATTCTTCTACGGAGTGAAGATCAAGATTAATCAAACAAGAAAATTTTTAGGAAAGTTATCTCTAACTATAGCTCGGCACGCTTTTTTAGCTTGTTTATTCCTTTTTCTTTTAGCTTTAGTTTTTGGAACTTTTTTATTTTATAAGTATTATATTTTGGCCCAAAAAGCAGAACTTGGGCTTTTAGATAGGCCTGTTTTATTAAGAGAAAAGGCCTATCAGGAAGTTTTAAGGGCTTGGCAGGAACATGAGAAAAGATTTGAGGAGATTGATTTTAAAGAATATCCCGATCCATTTATGGCTCCAGTTTCTGAAGAAGAGTTGACCCCGTAGAGAAATTTCGGATTGTTTCACAAATTTGATTTTTCTAAAGAAAAATCTTTCCGAAATTCTTCTACGGGGTTGACTAATAATTTATTTCGGGTATAATAAAAAGCTGAAAGCCCCTGTAGCTCAATGGATAGAGCACGGGACTTCTAATCCTGGGATATAGGTCCGAATCCTATCAGGGGCACATATAACCGAAAATATTCCTTGTGGATATTTAAGGTTATATTTTCTCTGGTGTGCCGAGAACCGATTTCCTGAATTGCGACCGAGCACTCAATTCTTTGAGTGCTCGAGAGGCAATGCCTTCGGGAAACTCCTCCGAATCCTATCAGGGGCACATGGTGAGCGTAGTGTAGTGGTTAGCACAAGAGTTTGTGGAACTCTTAGGGGGAGTTCGAATCTCCTCGCTCACCCCACAGAACCCGAGAATTATTTTCTCGGGTTTTTTGTTGTTTATTTTTTTACAAATGTTAAGATAAATTAAGAATATGTCACTTTTAAGAAGAATTAAAACCAAAAATTTAATTATTATAGTAATAGCAGTATCTTTTCTTTCGGTTTTTGTTTTTCCAACAAAAGAAGAGGTTAGCGAAGGAATTAACGCTATTTTAGGAATAGTGGGCTTGCTTTTCGCAATCTTGGTTGGTTTTTTTATTACTGACCTCTGGAGCAGGTTTCAGAGAATAAGAGAAAATGTGGCAGTAGAAGTAAGCGGACTCCAAACATATTATTTATTCGTCCAGGTATTAGGGAAATTTCCCCTTCATAAAAAGTGGGCCAAAAAACAACAAGAACTTATTGATAAATATATTAGAGAATTTTTTTATGTTGAATGGGGTGACTACGGAAAGGTTGATCCTTATTTTAATGAAATTATAAAATCACTCAGGGGGATAAAGGAGCTTAAAACAAATAAGGAGGTGGAAACCTATACTAATTTTTTACCGCTTTTGAATGAAATTACCACTGCCAGAGAAAAGTTATTTATGTATGGTAAAGATAGATTAAGCAAAATGGAATGGATGGTGGTTTTGTTTCTGTCAGTAATCCTTATATTCTCTATATTTGCCATTCGGACTTCTGATTTATCTTCTCTCTTTTTATCAGGCACTTTAATTTCCACTGTAGTCATACTTCTGCTAATTCTTCGGGATTTGAATGATTTAAGTTTTGGAGAAGAAATGGTTTCTTTTGAGCCCTACGAAACGATTTTCGATGTTATAGATAAACCCCGTTTTTACCTTGAGAGAGATATTAAGAGGGGACGGGTCGTTCCACCGAAAGACATAAAATACAGAATTGGTAAATAGTTTATAGAAGAAAACATATAATTAAGAACCTGCCTTCGGCAGAACCCCGTCCTTTGGGCGAGGCTCGCCTTGATAAAATCAAGGCGGCTTGATTCGCTAATGTATAATTATATAATCTTGAATTAATATAAAGTTTGAAGTAATAGAGTTTAAAACGATAGAAAAACCCTTGGAAAGAAGTTTAGAAGAAGGACTAGATTTAAAAACAGCCCCGCCGAGGCGGGGCTGTTTTTTTTACAATTTAATCTCTTCATTTCTTCTCCCCAAGCTTAACTTTTAGAGTTATCTCTTTTCTTTCTCTTAAAATTTTTAGCTCAATTTCTTCTTCAATCTGACACTTTCGCAGAATATTTGATAGAGGATTTTCAATGGTAATTTTTTTACTTTTGGCCTCTAAAATTATGTCAAATTCTTTAAGGCCGGCTTTGTCAGCAGCTGCCCCCTTAACTACTGCTGTTTCTCCTAAGGTTTCTCTAACTATTAAAGCGCCATAATTTACCGGCAGTTTATTTTTCTGGGCTATCTCTTTTGTTAAGAGAACATATTTTACTCCTAAAAAGGGAATTCTTATTTTTCCATATTTTTTAACTTCGTCTAAGTCCTTTTTGGCGTAATTAATTGGGATAGCAAAGCCGATATTCTGAGCTCCCATTACCATTGCCGTATTGACACCAATAACTCTCCCGTTCATATTTACTAAAGGGCCGCCAGAATTTCCTGGGTTGATAGCAGCATCGGTTTGGATAAGACCTCTTAATCTTTCTGCCTGCCGGGTGAAATGGTCAGTTGCTTGAATATATCGTGATAGCCCGGAGACAATTCCAGAGCTTAAAGTATCATGAAACTCTCCCAAAGCATTTCCAATAGCCACTACCTCTTCTCCGAGCTCAATTTTATTTGAATTACCTAACTCTAAATAAGGTAGCTTTTTGTCTTTTATTTTCAAAATAGCAATGTCATTAATTGGGTCGCGAGCCAGAACTTTAGCTGGATATTTTTTCTTTGGTTCCAAAATAACCGTATAGTCAGCTTCGGGATCAACAACAACATGGCGGGAAGTTATGACATAGCCGTCAGGAGAAATAATAAAACCCGATCCTCCTCCTATTTTTGTTGCTTCTTTTCTTCCTTTCTTAAATTTTGGCATGATAACATCCTTTCCGCCAAAAGGCATCATATAAAAGCCCTCTATTTTAGGGAGGTCTTTGGTGACGACAATGGTTATCACTGCCGGGCAGGTCCTTTTGGCAATTTCAACGATTGGTGAACTATTTTTCATATTTTTTAGGGTTTAAATTTATTATTATTTTATTATAGCAAGGAATTCTATTGCTAACAAGGGGAAAATATGATAATTTGATATTAGAAATTGCCAGCCTTCGGCTGGTCAGCCGTAGGCTGAAAAATTATTCTGGCCCCTGTAGTTCAACGGATAGAACATAGGATTCCTAATCCTACAATGAGGGTTCAACTCCTTCCAGGGGCACATATAATCAAAATATCCCTTGTGGATATTTCTGATTATATCTCCCCGGAGTGGCGAGAAGTCTCTCCCCGAATTCCGACCGAGCACTCAACGTTTTGAGTGCTCGGAAGGGAATGCCTTCGGGAAACTCTTCAACTCCTTCCAGGGGCATATATAACCGAGATGCCTATCTGAGAACAATGGCAAAGTTTCACGGCGTTCCGATTGACACTGGTTAGATTTTAATTTTTAAAACAAAGAACCTTTAGTAGTAAAAAAACAAAAAACCCCGAAGATTATTCTTTGGGGTTTTTTTAAATTGTTGATAAACTGTGAATATATTTCTAGAAAGGAGGACTTGACATATGTTTTTTCTAAATTAATATAAAAATGAGGGGGTGCGGGATATAAAATATTCCCAAAGGACAGCTGGATTTAATGAAGGAGGTTTATGGATACCCCTGGCTATGTCCGAACCCAGCTTTAAAGACTAAACCGAGTTTGTTAAGTCCGTTCCCCCCTCACCAAAAACCCTGCTAAGGCGGGGTTTTTGATTTGTCCTCACACCAAACGAAGAATTAATTTTTTAAAATCTCGCAGCGAGCTTTAATTAAATTAATCTATCTCCCAAGATTAAATTATTTGAACTTAGTAATATAAAAAATTAAGAAGAGATTTTTCCTCGTTATGGTTGTGAGGATTTGCTAATTTTTGGTATAATTGTAAGTGAGGGAGAAATGAAAGAATTTATTCTTGCATTTCAACCGAACGCCACAATTATGCGGCGCAAGCCGCAATAATAAAGTAAAGGTCGAGAAATTTATCATTTAAATAATCAAAACTTCACCTGGTTGAATAGACCTTTGGTCTAAAATCTTTCAGGTTTTATTTAACCGGGTAAAAAATATGCCAGAAGACGTTTCTAAAGAAGAAGGAAAATTAATTGGGAAAGTTAGCCATTATTTTTCAAATATTGGAGTAGCAGTTGTAGAATTATCAGCTCCTCTTTCAGTAGGGGATACTATTCGGATTGCGGGGGGAGAAGCTACTGATTTTACCCAAGCCGTTGATTCAATGGAAATTGAGCACGAAAAAATAAAAAAGGCAAAGAAAGGCGATTCGGTTGGCATGAAAGTCAAAGAGAAAGTAAGAGAAGGATATAAGGTATATAAAGTTTAAATAACCGCTGATAAGCCGCTAATTCCTACGCTGATAAAACGCTGATATCAGCGTAAATTCGGCGTATAGTTCAGCGTTAATTCAGCGGATATTATGGATAGTTATTACGTCCAAGTTATTTTTCAGTTAGTTCTGGCGCTTGTTTTGGGCGCAGCGATTGGTTTGGAAAGAGAGTTTAAAAGAAAAGGGGCAGGATTCCAAACTTATAGTTTAGTCACCTTAGGGTCTTGCCTTTTTACGATAATCGGCTTTGAGCTTTTTATTTTTTTTACTAGTAAGGCAGGAATTAGCTTTGATCCTTCGCGGATAATTCAGGCAGTAGCCGTTGGGATTGGTTTTATCGGGGCTGGAGTTATTATTTATCGGCAGCCCAAGATTGAAGGAATAACCACTGCTGCTGGTCTTTGGTGTTCGGCTGCTATTGGTGTAGCAGTTGGAGCTAAACTATATTTTTTAGCCGTTATTACGGCTCTCTTGGCCGTTTTCGTTCTAATCGTTTTTGGAGAGGTTGAAAGGAAATTTTTGAAGAAAGAGTGATTACCACAGGTTGTTATAACTAAAACATGAAAAGGGCAATAGGTTTTTTAAAAGCCCTCTCTATTTTTTTTGGGACGGTAATAGGAGTAGGGATATTTGGTTTACCTTTCGTGGCCCTCAGGGCCGGTTTTTTTGTTGTTGTTCTCTATTTTTTAATTATGGTTTTAGTTGTTATTTTAATTCACTCTCTTTATAGTGAAGTAGTTTTGGGCACTAAAAAAATTCATCGTTTGCCGGGCTATGTAGAAGAATATCTTGGAGAAAAATGGAAGAAAATTAGTTTCCTTATTATTTCAATTGGTTTAATGGGAGCTCTGCTTGCCTATTTGATTATTGGAGGCGAGTTTTTGAATTTCTTTTTCTCTCCTTATTTTGGCGGTAGTCCTATATTATATACTCTTTTATTTTTCACTTTCGGAGCTTATTTAGTTTTTCGGGGGATTAAAAGTATTTCCGGGGTTGAATTATCTTTACTTTTTGTTTTTTTTGTTATTCTCGTTATCTTTTTTGTAAAAGCTGTTCCGGCTATTAATTTTGATTATTTTAAAACTTTAAACCTTAAATTTTTAGCTTTTCCCTATGGAATAATTCTTTTTTCTCTTTGGGGATCATCGGTGATTCCAGAAATAAAAGAGATGTTAGTTTCTTCTGGGCCTAATGAGGTTAGAGCGGATTTAAAAAAGGTAATAATTTGGGGAATTATTTTAACCGCTGTTATCTACTTTTTCTTTATTTTTATAGTTCTGGGAGCCTCGGGACCCTCCACTTCTCAAGAAGCAATTTCCGGATTAGCAAAAGTATTAAGTGGCAATATCATTAAATTAGGTTTTATTTTCGGAGTAATTACTTGTTTTACTTCTTTTCTCACTTTAGCTTTAACCTTAAAAAAGGTACTTTGGTATGATTTTGGCATTTCCAAGAATCTTGCCTGGGCTATAACTTGTTTTATACCTTTAATTCTTTTTCTCTTGGGAGTCAGAAAGTTTATTGAAGTAATCGGTTTTACCGGGGCAATAGCCATCGGGATTGAAGGAATAATCATTGTTTTTTTATATCGCCAGTTTTTGAAAAAAAAGTTTATCAAAAAAATAAACCCTGCTTTTTATCTTTTAGTAGGGATTTTTATCTTAGGAATTATTTTTGAAATAATCCGCTTTTTGTTTTGATAGAAACCTTTAAAAGTGCTAAACTAAAAGAATAAGAACCTGCTTCGCTAACGCTCAGCAGAACCCCGCCCTTTGGGCGAGGCTCGCCTTGATAAAATCAAGGCGGCTTGATTCGCTAAGGTATAAGAACCTCGCCTTCGGCGAGAACCTTGATTCGCTATTGTATGAACATATATTCTTGAATTAAATATATAATCTTGAATTATGGTAATAATATTAGACACTATAACTGTTATCTTCTTTGTTACTTTTTTGTTTTTGTATATATTTAATAATATTTTGCCCAATCTTTAATTATGAGGGCTAAAAAGAAAACCATTGGGGAAGAGTTATATAGAAAGACCTCAATCAACGATCTAATTCTTTTTAGTATTTTTTCTGTAACCGGAAACAGAGAAAAGTGTATTTTTGAAAGGTTGGTCAAAGAATGCTTTACCTTGTTTCCCAAGACCTTTTGTCTTTCTGGCTTTCCAAAATGGCCGGATTCTCGCAAGCTTGATAGATCTTTAAGGTCGCTTAGGAAAAGAAAATTGATTATTGGCAACCCCAAGACCCCTTTTTCTTTAACTAAACTTGGTAAGAAAACAGCTGAAGAAATTGCCAAAATCTTTAGACAGAGAAAATTAGATTTATGAGGAAAAGTCAATCTAAAATAATAAAAAAGAAATCTTTTGCTTATAGGGCTTGGGGTTTAGCTAAAAGATCCGAGCATAGAAGAATTAAGGGAAAACAAAAAAAGAAATAAAAGATTATTAAAAATATTGTTTATTATGTATATATTAATTCTTATTGCAGGTTTTGGCGGAGGGGCTTTAAGGGGCTTAGTTGGCTTTATTAAGCATCAATTTTCTTACAAGAATGTAGAGTTTAAACTCCCTTATTTTATAGCTATGATGTTTTTATCTGGAGTGGTTGGTCTTCTTACTGCTATAGTTGTGAAAGAAACCGGGATTACCTTTTTGGGTTTAGATTATCTTACCCCAGCCCTTGCTTTTATTATTGGTTATGCTGGCGGAGATTTCCTGGAGAATCTTTACAAAATTATTATCAAAAAACCTACTATTTACCCCTTACCCAAAAATTTTAAAAAATAAATTTCCCAAAGGCAGCCTTTGGGAAAATCGCCCTCAACCAAAAACCCCGCTTCAAGCGGGATTTTTGATCTTAAGAAATTTCTTAGTTGACTTAAACTTCTCCTCCTTCTGCTGGAGTTTCTTTTTCTGCTGGAGTTTCTTCTCCTTCTGCTGGAGTTTCTTCTCCTTCTGCTGGAGTTTCTTTTTCTGCTGGAGTTTCTTTTTCTGCTGGAGTTTCTTCTCCTTCTGCTGGAGTTTCTTTTTCTGCTGGAGTTTCTTCTCCTTCTGCTGGAGTTTCTTTTTCTGCTGGAGTTTCTGGAGTCTCAGGCTCTTCTTGAGAAGTAAAATAAGGATAGAATTTATCTTTAATCATAAAGTTAATTTTTGTCCTGAACGAATCGAGTTAACCTTTAGATTAAATTCTCGTTTCGTAAAAAAAAGGACTTAGTTTTATTCTTCCGACCTTTTGCCTATCTACTTACTATATCCTTATTATAAAAATTCAGAAAGCTATGTCAACCCTTCACCTTTTAATTTTATAAATTTTAATGGTTAAAAGGTGAAGGGTCAACCCCTTTTTTTGTGTAAAATTTTTTGAAGTATTTCCAAAAAGATGATAATATAATATTAGATATTAAGTGTTAGGTGTTAGATGCTGGATATTAGATACTGGATATTCGTTACCTATTATCTAAAATCTAATATCTAAAATCTAATTTTATCTAATATCCAAAATCTAACCATGGAACTGAAAAAAATTATTGGCTGGATTTTGTTGGTATTCGGACTGATAATAATATTTTGGACTTTGTATTCCTCTTGTAATATCTTCACAGCCAAGGTGTCAGCACCAGAAATTTTTAAAATGGAAGAAGAGGAACGGATTAGACCAGAGGAGAGTAAAGTAATCCCTAGCTCCTTAGAAGAACCTCAGGAAGAGATGGAGAGGATAATTAAGGAGCAAATAAAAAACATAATTCCCTCTGGCTCTTTAGCCAAACTTTTAAACTTGATAAGTTGGTCAATTTTTGCTGGTATCTTAGTTTTTGGAGGAAGCAGAATATCGGGTCTTGGTATTAGATTAATAAGAAAGTAACCTTATGCGATTTATAGCTGATTTCCATATTCACTCGAAATATTCGCGGGCTACCAGCAAAAACATGGATTTGGAAAATTTGGATAAGTGGGCAAAGATAAAGGGGATAAAAGTTTTAGGAACCGGAGATTTCACTCATCCAGATTGGTTAAAAAATTTAAAGGAAAAACTGCGGCCAGCCGAACCCGGTTTATTTAAACTGAAAAATAACCTTTCAACGAGGACGGACCTCGTTGACGATGAAACTCGTTTTATCTTAACCTCGGAAATTAGTTGTATTTACTCTAAGGGTGGTCGAGTTAGAAAGATTCATATTATAGTTTTTTCCCCTTCTTTTGAAATCTGCGAGAAAATTAACACTCATTTGGGCTGGATTGGCAATCTGAGAGCTGACGGCAGACCAATATTGGGATTAGATGCTAAAGAATTAGCAAAAATTGTTTTGGATGCTTCTCAAGATTGCTTGATTGTTCCCGGACATATCTATACCCCTTGGTTTTCAATATTTGGTTCTCGTTCTGGCTTTGATTCAATTGAAGAATGCTTTGAAGATTATTCAAAATATATTTATGCTGGGGAGACCGGTTTGAGCTCGGACCCGCCAATGAGCTGGCGCAACTCAAAGTTAGATAAAATTGCTTTAATAAGCAATTCAGATGCTCATAGCCCAGCTAAGTTGGGTCGGGAGGCAAATGTTTTTGATACTGAACTTAGTTACCCAGCTATTGTAGAAGTTATAAAGTCTAAAAATCCTCAAAAATTTCTTTATACGATTGAATTTTATCCTGAGGAAGGAAAATACCATTATGATGGCCACCGAATGTGCGGTATAAGAACATCCCCCCAAGAGTCAAGGAAATACAATAATATCTGTCCAAATTGCGGGAGACCTTTGACGATCGGAGTTTTAAATAGAGTGGAAGAATTGGCAGACAGGCCAGATGGTTTTAAACTCAAGGGAGCAGTCCCTTTCAAAAGCCTTATTCCTTTATCAGAGATAATCGCTGAGGCCTTGGGGATGCTTCCTGGCTCGAAAAAAGTTGACGGCGAATACCGAAACTTAATTAAGAAGGTTGGGAATGAATTTGAAATTTTGTTAAACGCCCCTTACCAAAGCTTAGAAGCAGTTACCCTTCCAGAAATTGCCGAAGGCATAATAAGAGTTAGACAAGGAAATGTTCAGGTAGAGCCGGGTTACGATGGTGTCTTTGGAAAAATAAAGATTTTTTCCCAGGGAGAACAGAAAATTTTATCAAAACAAAAAACACTATTCTGATAAATATGATAGAAGAATACCATTTTGGTTCAATTACCATTGATGGCAAAACTTATAATCATGATATTGAAGTCCGTTGGACGAGCAAGGTTTTAGAGTGGTGGAGGGCAGAAAGCCATTTAATTGATATTGAAGACGTTAAGAGAGCAACGGAACAGAATCCTGACCTGATTGTAATTGGGACTGGCGAGAGCGGAGTAGCAAAAGTAACCGAAGATGCTCAGAAGTTTATTAAAGAAAAAAGGATTGAGTTGATAATTGATAAAACCGGAGAGGCAACTAGAACTTTTAATATAATCAAGGAAGAGTCGGAGGGGGAAGAGGGAGAACAAAAAAAGGTAATCGGCCTTTTCCACCTAACTTGTTGAATGAATAATAAAAAATTTCCAATTGAATCTGCTGGGAGAAAAATGATTAAAGCTGTCCCTTTATGTTATCAGGAGGAGCGTATTTTAGATGTTAAAAAGATGCTTTTTGAAAAAATAAAAGAGATAGAAACTGTCAATTATATTTATGTTATTGACAAAGAGAAAAAATTGCTTGGAGTGTTTTCTATAAAAGAAATTTTCCGAAAGCCCGAAGGAACTAAAGTGAAAGAAATAATGGATAGAAGGATTATTAAAGTCAGGCCCCGTACCGATCAGGAAAAAGTAGCTATTTTAGCCCTCAAAAATAACCTTAAATCTATTCCAGTGGTAGACAAAGAAGATAAATTTTTAGGGGTTGTCCCTTCAGATATTATTTTAGATATTTTACATTCAGAAAACGTTGAGGACTTTTTAAAGGCAGCTGGCATTCACAGCCCTTTTAAAAAATTATTAAATGGTTCTCCTTTATTTTTAGTCAAAGTGAGAATCCCCTGGTTAATTTTAGGTTTATTAGGAGGTATTTTTGCTGCCCAAATAATTGGTTTCTTTGAGACTCCCCTAATGTCCTATTTTATTTTAGCGGCCTTTATTCCTCTAATTCTTTATACTGCTAGTGCCGTTGGTGCCCAGACCGAGACCTTATTTATTAGAAGTTTGGTTTTGGATAGCCGGTTAGAGGTTAAAAAATATCTTTTGAGAGAAATCAAAGCCAGCTTTTTAATGGCTTTAATTTTGGGAGGACTGCTTTTCCTAATATCTATTTTTTGGTTTAGTTCTTCTTATTATATTGGGATTATTTTAGGAATTTCTTTATTTCTTACTATTCTAATGGCAATTTTAATTGGGATTTTTATTCCCTGGTCTTTACAGAAGTTTAAAAAAGATCCAGCGGTTGGAACCGGACCCTTTGCCACAATTATTCGCGATATTTTAAGTTTAGTAATTTATTTTTCTGTTGCTTATTTTTTACTTAAATTTTTTTAATAATCAACGAATATCTAACCTTGTTATGAATTTAAGAATTCTTAATTTAAGACTATGTATTTATACAATAGCGAATCAAGGTTCTGACGCCCGCTTCGCCTCGGCGAAGACGAGGCGAGAAGTCAGGTTCTTATATTCGGATAGGATTCGTTATTCGTTGATAATAACATGAATCAACAACAAGGGGTTTCTCTCTATTTAGCTATTACAATAATGACTATCCTTTTGGCTATTGTTTTAGGCATAAGCACAATTTTAATCAGACAACTGAAGACGATAAAGGGAATGGAAAATTCGGTAATTGCTTTTTATGCAGCTGACACTGGCGTGGAGCGAGTATTAAAAGTGATTTACCATGACCAACCAGAATCAATCCCAACAGAAACTTATCACGGTTTTTTTGACCTGGGCGGTGGTGGAACAGGGATAAATTGTCCTGATGATTTTGATCCTGCTGATGCTTGCTATCGGGTTGAACTGACTCCTGCTGGTGGTGGATGCTCTGCTACTTACTTTTGCATTAAATCAGTTGGAGTTTTTAAGGAAGCCAGAAGGGCAATTGAAGTAAATTTATAGCCCAAATTTAATAACTTAATTTTCAATTGAGAAACAACCCTCCGGTAATCTCTTACTTTGTTTCATCCAGAAGAATTTTTGTTTGGTTGAAAATTGAAAATTAATATCAGGTATGACCAAACAAGAAGCCAAACAACGTATTAAAAAGTTAAAAGACCTTATTAATTACCATCGTTATCTTTATCACGTTCTTGACCGTCAAGAAATTTCCGATGCAGCTCTTGATTCTTTGAAAAAAGAGCTTTTTGATTTAGAACAAAGATTTCCCGAATTTATTACCCCAGATTCTCCGACCCAAAGAGTAGGAGGAAAGCCATTGAAGAAATTTGAAAAAGTAAAGCACAAAAACCCAATGCTTTCTTTTAATGATGCTTTCTCTGAAAAAGATATGGATGGTTGGCTGGAAAAGATTTCAAAACTTTTAACCGAAAAAGAAATAGAACTTTTGACCGCGCCCTCACGCCCCGCTCAGCGGGGTAGTGGGGGTTTTTACTGCGAACTGAAAATTGATGGATTAGCAATTGAGTTAATATATGAAAATGAAGTTTTAAAAACAGGCTCTACTAGAGGAGATGGAATAACCGGTGAAGACATTACCCAAAATCTAAAAACAATTGAAGCTGTTCCTCTAAGATTAAGAGAAAAGAAAAAAGTAATTGCTGATCTCAAAAAACAGGGATTGAACTCTTCTATTATTAAAGCAATAGAAAATTACGATTTTAGAAAACCTGTTGTTGTTCGAGGAGAGGTTTTTATTTCAAAAAAAGAATTTGAGAAGGTAAACAAAGAACAAAAAAAAGCAGATCTTCCAATCTATGCTAATCCTCGAAATCTTGCCGCCGGTTCGGTCCGGCAGCTTAACCCAAAAATTACCGCTTCTCGTTGCTTAGATTCTTTTGCTTACGACTTAATCACAGATTTTGGCGAAGATACCCACCAGGAAAAGCATAAAATTTTAAAAGCCCTTGGTTTTAAAACTAACCCCCATAATAAATACTGCCCTAATTTATCAGAGGTTTTTAAATTCCATAAACACTGCCAAAAATTAAGAAAAAAAATTCTTTACGAGATAGACGGACTGGTTATAATCGTTAATTCAAACGAAATCTTTGAAAAATTAGGAGTAGTTGGAAAAGCCCCAAGGGGGGCTGTCGCTTTTAAATTTCCCGGCAAGCAAGCTACCACCGTTGTTGAAGATATTAAAGTTCAGGTTGGCCGAACCGGTGCTTTAACTCCAGTTGCCTATTTAAAAGCAGTTCAGGTCGGCGGGGTGACAATTTCCAGAGCAACCTTACATAATGAAGATGAAATAAAGAGATTAGGGGTAAAAATTGGAGATACAGTAATTATTGGCAGGGCAGGGGATGTGATTCCAGATGTTATAAAGGTTCTGCCGGAATTAAGAACCGGCAGGGAAAAAGAGTTTAAAATGCCCTGTCGTTGTCCTGTCTGCGGAAGTAAGATAGTAAAGCCGTCAGGGGAGGTGGTTTCTCGTTGCCAAAACCCGAATTGCTTTGCTCAAAAACGAGAATACTTTTCTCATTTTATTTCCAGAGGAGCTTTTGATATTCCGGGATTGGGTTCAAAAATTGTTGGCCAACTTATTGAAGAGGGATTACTTTCTGATCCAGCTGACCTTTTCGAACTGAAAGAAAGTGACCTTTTGCCCTTGGAGAGGTTTGCCGAGAAATCAGCAAAAAATTTAATTGAAGCTATCCAAAACAGAAAAAAAATTACTTTCTCAAAATTCATTTATGCTTTGGGAATTAGAAATGTTGGGGAAGAAACTGCCCAAGATTTAACAGAACAGTTTGAAAATTTGGAAAAATTGCAGGGAACGACTCTTGAAAATCTTCAAGGAGTAAAAGATATTGGACCGGTAGTGGCGAGGTCAATTTATGATTGGTTTTCCCAAAAGAGAAACACAAAGTTTTTAGGGAAGCTTAAAAAAGTAGGGGTAAAAATCCAATATCAAGAATCCCTGCCTCGCCGGCAGGCGGGAAAAAGCAAAAATCAAAAATTAAATGGATTGATTTTTGTTTTAACAGGAAGTTTGGAGACTATGGCCCGCGAGGAAGCTAAAGAAAAGATTAGAGAACTTGGTGGAGAAGTTTCTGAGTCAGTATCAGAGAAGACGAATTTTGTTGTTGTTGGTTCAGAACCTGGCTCAAAATATGAAAAAGCTAAAAAATTAGGAGTAAAAACAATAAAGGAAAAAGAATTCCTCAATTTAATAAAATAGTTTATGGATTATAAAAATATATTTTTAAAGGTAATAAAAATTGGAATAATTTTGATTCTTTTTACCCCCTTAGTTCTTGGTCCTTTTGGTCTTTCTCTGTCAAATTATCCAAAAACCGTCTTTTTCCGCAGCTTAATAGAAATTATATTTATTTTCTATCTGCTTTTGATTTTTTTTGATTCCAAATATCTCCCCAAAATTTCTCCTTTAGTTTTGATGATTATTACCTTTGTGGGAATTTCATTTTTAAGCAGCTTAACAGGTTTTAATTTTCATCGAAGTTTTTGGGGCGACCTTTTCAGGGTAGAAGGAGTAATCTTATATCTTCATTTATTAGTATTTTTTCTGATTCTTATCAGTATTTTCCAGAAAAAAAAGGAATGGCTGTTACTTTTTAAATTGACAGTAATAGTGAGCGCAATATCCAGTTTAGCCGGTGTTTTACAAAGACTTGGAGTTGCTTCTTTTTATGGTTTAGACCTCCCCAGTAGAATATCAGGCACCTGGACTAACCCGGACTTTTTCGCTCCCTATATCGTTTTGACTATTTTTCTGGCAGTGTTTCTTATCGCAGCTGAGAGAGAAAAGAATTGGAAAATTATCTGGTCAGCTATTTTGGTTTTAAATTGTTTTACCTTAATTCTTTCTAAAACCAGAGCCGCCTGGGTTGGCTTAGCAGTGGGGATGATTTTTCTTTTTTCTTTTTGGTTTTTCAGTTATGCAAAGTTAAATCAGAAAAGAAGGAGATTAATTCTCTTGGGAATTTTAGTTTTAAGTATTTTCCTGCTTTTAATGATCGTAAATCAGGACCGGATTTCCCTGAGTGAGAATCATTTTTTTCAAAGGGCGATCAGCGTTTTTAATCCAGGAGCTCTTGCCAGTCGTCTGCCGGTATGGGAGATAGCTCTTGAGGCCTGGAAAGAAAAGCCGATTTTAGGCTGGGGAGCGGAATCTTTTAGTTTTGTTTTTGATAAATACTTTAAAGCTGATTATCTTCAGCATATTTCTGAAAGAATTCACTTTGACCGTCCCCACAACAAGGTTCTCGGGTTAATGGCAACCACAGGTATTCTGGGACTTTTGAGTTATCTTTCAATGTTTTTTGTTATTTTTTATTTGCTTTTTAAAAAGATAATTGTTTCCAAGAATAAGAAAAACTCTAACCCTTCACTTTTGGCCAAAAGTGAAGGGCCTAATCCTATTTTCGGTTTTATTCTAGCTGCTCTTTTTATTGCTTATTTTGTTCAAAACTTTGCTTGTTTTGATACTATTGGAACTTATTTAATTTTTTTCTTGGTTTTAGGTTTTATTAATAACAATTTTAGCTCCTGGCAGCTAAAATCTTGGCCTAGAAACAAACCCTTACTTCCCGACGCTAAGAAGAAATTCCTAAAAATTGTTTTAATCATTCCTCTTATTTTCCTTTCTTTAATAGTTTTTTACCGAGTAAACTTTAAACCAACAATTGCCTGCCGGACTTTTTTCCGAGCGCTTGAGATGGAAAAAAAAGATTTTGGCAAAGCGCTTTTGGAATATCAAGAAGGAGTTAGTAAAAATACAATATTTGATAAAGATTTTAGGATGGAGCTGGCTTCCAGATTGATTTTTATTTTGGAAAATTTCAAACCCTCAAAAAACGCTGAAGCGGCAATAGTCAGAATACTTTCTGATCTGAAGCCTTTTTTGGAAAAAGAATTGGAAAAACCAGATAGGCGGTATCTTGACTCTTATGAATTAATTGCTCGGATTAATGAAAGAATTTACTTATTTTCCGGAGATTTGAAAGCCCTTGAGGAAATGGAAGAAGTTTCAATAATGGCTTTGAGTTTTAATGACCAAAAGCCAGAATTTTATCGGTTAATTGGCAAAACAAAAATATTCCAAAAAAACTATTCAGAGGGAGAGGCCTTTTTTGAAAAAGCTTTTGAGCTTGCGCCGAGAAAACTTCAAGACAGAGTTAAGTTTTATAGAATTTTGGGCGTGGTTTATTTTAAGGCCGGAGATAACTTAATGGCGGTTGAGAACTTTAAAAAGGCCTTGGAGATAGAACTTTCCTTTAAAAAATTTATAGAACTCTCACCAGAAGAAATTCAAGAAACCCTTAATACTGCTAAGGGGGTAGCCCATATTTATTATCAAGAATTTAATGATCTGGAAACTTGCCGTCAGATATATGAAAGAGCGATGGAGGTTTTCCCTGGCCATAAAGAAGAGCTTCAATTTAATTTGGAAACATTATTAAAGCAATAATTTAACAGTTAATAATGAGAGCTTTTTTATTACATTTTCGGAAGCTTGACTGGGTTTTAATTATCTCTGCTGTTTTACTTGTTTGCTTTGGTCTTCTATCAATTTATAGTTCTTCTTTAGGAAAGGGAGATTTTTTTAATTTTAAAAAACAAATTATTTTCTTCGCAATAGGATTCTTTCTAATATTCCTTTTAAGTTTTTTTGATTGGAGAGCGCTTTGGGAAAACTCTTTTTTTATTTTAGTTCTTTATTTCCTTTGCATCGCCTTTTTAATTGGTCTTTTTTTCTTTGCTCCAGAAATTAGGGGAGTAAAGGGCTGGTACAAATTAGGTCCTTTATCTTTTGACCCAATAGAGTTTACCAAAATCGTTCTGATAATTTTACTTGCCAAATATTTCTCAATGAGGCACGTTGAGATGTATAGATTGAAACATATTTTCCTTTCTGGTTTTTACGCCTTTTTACCCGCAGTGTTAATTTTTTTCCAGCCCGATTCCGGCTCAGCTTTAATTTTGATTGCTTTATGGATAGGCATTTTAATTATCTCTGGAATCAAATTGCGCCATTTTTTAATTTTGATTTTGATAGGCCTTTTGCTTTTAATTTTAAGCTGGTCTTTTCTTTTGCAGGAATATCAGAAAGAAAGAATTATAAGTTTTTTTGCTCCTCAGGCAGAACCCCTGGGAATGAGCTGGAGTCAGAATCAGGCAAAGATTGCTATTGGTTCTGGGGGAATTTTTGGACAGGGAATTGGTAAGGGTTCTCAGGCCCAATATGGATTTTTACCAGAACCTCATACTGATTTTATCTTTGCTGCAATTTCAGAAGAATTTGGTCTGATAGGGATAATAATCCTCCTTTCTTTATTAACTATTCTGATCTGGCGAGTTATGAAAATTGCTTTTTTAGCTAAGTCAAATTTCCCCCGGCTTTTCGCTTCGGGCTTCGCCATTATTTTATTCTTTCAGGTCTTTATCCATATTGGTATGAACCTCGGAATTTTGCCTGTTATTGGGATTTCTCTTCCTTTAATTAGTTATGGAGGGTCAAGTTTGATAGCTATGTGTATCGGATTGGGAATTTTAGAGAGTTTAAAAACCCATTAAAATTAAGGGAAATTCTTATTTTTCGGAAAAAATAGGGCTAAAAATTAACCATTTTTAGCCCTATTTTATATCCGATACTTATTAACAGCTTATCTCTTGACACCAAAGCTTATCCCAGCGATAATAAGATAATAAAAACAGGCAAAAGAACCTAAATTTTCAATTAAAAGAGCTCAAGGAGTCGCCAAAAGTGTCAAAAATTTCAGCGATTTTTCTTTGAGCTCTCTGTGCCTATTTTAATCATCTAAGGATACTTGTCAAGACTATTTTATCCCTACATATGTCTCTAAAAAAAGAAGCTGACAACTACATATCCCTTCAGGAAGCCGCTAAATACTGCAGATACTCTCAGGAATATCTAAGTTTACGGGCTCGCCAGGGAAAACTGCGAGCAGTAAAACTTGGCAGAAACTGGGTGACCAAAAAAGAATGGCTGGAAGAATACATCACCCAGATAGAAGAGTATAACAAGGATAGCTATTACATATCCTTGCAGGAGGCAAGCAAATATTATGCCTACTCTCAGGAATATCTAAGTTTGCGGGCTCGCCAGGGAAAACTGCGAGCAGTAAAACTTGGCAGAAACTGGGTGACCAAAAAAGAATGGCTGGAGGAGTATTTGACCGAAGTTGAAGAATATAAAGAAAGTTTGAAGTTCAAGGAAATTAAGGAAACCAAAGAAGTAAAGAAAGTTGAGAGAAAGGTTTTGCCGCCAGAGAATCTTCCAGTTGGCGAGCTTGACGAAAGAGAGTTTGCTAAAATCCGTCCTTTGCCATTACCAGTGTTTCGCTTTGGTTTTGTTTTCGGATTAGTTTTAGTTTTGCTGGTTACGGGTGTAATTTTTGGAAGAACTTTTTTAGAGAATGTCTTTGAAGACATACACACCTTGGGAAAAGCTGGAGATATTATTGAGGGAACGTCAAAATCTGTTAAAAGTTTGGTGGCGGTGATTGGAAAAGGAGGAGCAAGTGTTTTGACTGACCCCTTAGGAACTTTTAAAAGATATGGTCAGTGGGTCAGAGATCAAATTTTTACTCTTAACAAACAACTAAAAAGAATACCAGAAAAATTTGCTCAAGGGTTTAAATTGATTGCTGAACTTTGGCAAAAGCCAGAAAAAATTGTTGAAGAGCCAATAATTCCTGAACCTGGCGAGAGAGAAGGAATGGTGGTAATTCCTTCTACTGAAGAAGACGAGTTAATAAAAGAAAGAATTAAATTAGCTTTTTCAGACGAAGTAAGAGTTGAACCAGAGGATAGAGCATCGGGAATTATTATCCCAATTTTCAAAGAGAAAGAAGGAGAAGAATATATGTATGTCTTAGTGCCATTGAGAGAAGAAGAGAATTAAGAATCAAGAATTATGAATTAAATATTTTTTTAAAAAGGTCGCAATTTATTAGAATTAAATTAGATTAAATTAAATGGTAAATACGACAAGGATATTAATTTTATCAGTAGTTATTGGGGCGGTATTGTTAAGTATCCCTATAATTTTTGAAGCCCAGATAGCAAAATCTGCCGCTGATAGTGATGATGTTGTTATTACTTTAGTTATTTCGGATGAAATCACTATTTCTGATTGTACTGATTTTACTATGACTGGCAGCCCTATCGGAGGTGTGACCGGAGGCACTGCTACTGGTTCTTGTACCTGGACAGTAACAACTAATGCTGGTGCTGGTTTTATCTTAGCTCTTAAAGCCAGCACTGATCCGGCAATGGAAGGAGTTAGTTACACCATTGATGATTATACTGAAACTCTTTCAGGCACTCCTGATTATACCTGGTCAGTAGCTGCCAGCGCTGCTGAATTTGGTTATACTGTTGAACCAGCAACTACCGCAGATGCAGTCGCAAAATTTTTAGATGATGGCAGTGACTGTGGCGTTGGAAGCGGTCAGGTTGTTGATAAATGCTGGATTGATTTTGCCACTGCTGATTATACTGTGATTAACCGGGGCTCAAAAACAGGTTCCAGCGGAGAAGCTGAAGTAATAAAATTCAAAGCTGAAGTAGGAAATACCTCAATGCAGGAAAACGATACTTATACTGCAACTATTACAGCGACTGCAACAACCCAATAAACCCTGTTAGAAACAAGTAAAGATAAAATTTCTATGAAAAAACTGAACTATTTAATTTTTTTAGGGTTGATAATTATTTTAGGATTAGCTTCTTCTTTCCCGGTTTTAGCTTATCAGATTGAAAATCTTACTCTTCCGCCGGCAGAAACAATAGCAGGAGGCAGGGGAGATTTTGTTTTAGGTCCGGGTAAAGTTGAGCTTTGGTTAGAGCCGGGAGAAAAATTCACTAAATATCTTAATATTACCAACCGTTTAGGCAGAACAATAAAATTTAAGATTGAGATTGAGGACTTTGTTGGCACTTATAATGTTGATACAACAGTCCAGCTTTTAGGCGGAAGGGAAAGCCCTTATTCTTTAAAAGATTATTTAGATCCAGAAATAACAGAATTTACTTTAGAAAATGGACAGCGAATAACTTTACCAGTGGAGATTGCTATTCCCGAAGATACGGAGCCAGGTGGTCTTTACGGGTCTGTTTTGGTTTCAACCCAAGCTTTGGAAGCTGGGCCAGAAGAAACTCAAATAAAGTCTATTTCCCGGTTAGGTTCCCTTTTCTTCATAAGGGTAAAGGGAGATGTTCTGGAACAGGGCTTTTTAAAAAGTTTTACTACTCCGGAGAAATTTTATAAAAAAGGACCAATTGATTTTGAAATACTTTTTGAAAACACCGGAAACGTTCATCTTAATCCTTACGGAATAATTGAAATTAAAAACCTTTTGGGGCAAAAAATAGATGAGATTGAATTGGAGCCCTGGTTTGCTATGCCCGATTCTTTAAGGTTAAGAGAAACCAAATGGGAAAGAGAGTGGCTATTTGGCCGTTATACTGCTACTGCTAAGATTAACCGTGGCTATCAAGATATTATTGATGAAAAATCAATTGTTTTTTGGATCATTCCCTGGAAAATTATTTTACCCGGATTTATAATTTTGGTTATAATCATTGGATTATTTAAATGGATATTTAGTCATTTTGAAATAAGAAGGAAGTCGGCCGCAGCTCCTTAAATAAAAAAAAGAAGACCCCTCCCCGGAATCTTTCATATGTCCCCGACGGACAATAGTTTAAAAGAGATTGGCTTTCTCTCTGCGGGTGCTTTTTGTATAAACACCAAAAAAAGAAGAGAAGGGTCTTCTAATTTCTAGTTTAATACTTAATAAGGAGATTTGTCAAATTTTTAACCCATTTTTATTAACAGGATATTAACAAATTTAGAAAAAGAAAAAAAATAGAAAGAAAATAAAAAAAGTGAAGAAGAACAAATTTATCCATATATTTATATATATCTTAATTGTCTGCCTTTTTATAATAACAGGAATTTATCCGGTTTTTGCTTATGTAATGGAAAGCAGTAATTACCGCATTCAGTCCGATTCTCTTAATGTAGGAGGAGTCCGCCAGACTTCTGATAATTATATAATGAGGGACACCATCGGCGAAGTGGCCACTGGTCTTGCGACCAGTGATAATTACAAATTAAAAGCTGGCTATCAGCAGATGCAGGAAGTTTATTTAAGTATTTCTGATTGCAGCGATTTTACTATGACCGGCAGCCCTATTGGAGGTATGACCGGAGGTACCGCTGCTGGTTCCTGTACTTGGACAGTTAAAACAGATAATGCTGCTGGCTTTTCAATGTCCCTTAAAGCCAGCACTGATCCGGCAATGGAAGGAGCCACTTATACTATTGCTGACTATACCGAAACTCTTTCAGGCACTCCTGATTATAGCTGGTCAGTGGCTGGCGGTGCTGCTGAATTTGGTTATACTGTTGAACCAGCAACTACTGCAGATGCAGTTGCAAAATTTTTAGATGATGGCAGTGACTGTGGCGTTGGAAGCGGTCAGGTTGTTGATAAATGCTGGATTGATTTTGCCACTGCTGATTATACTGTGATTAACCGGGGTTCAAGAACAGGTTCCAGCGGAGAAGCTGAAGTAATAAAATTCAAAGCTGAAGTAGGAAATACCTCAATGCAGGAAGGCGATACTTATGATGCTACCATTACGGCCACAGCAGTAACGAACTAAATTTTCAATTTTCAATTTCTAATTTTCAATCAATTGCAACCCTACGGGGAGTCTCTCACTTCGTTCGATCCAGCAATGACTCAATTTTTAAACAAATGTGACTTAGAGGAAAGAACAGCCAAATTCGGAGAAGATATTATTGAATTTTGTAGAAGCATAGGACAAGATGCTATTACTAGACCAATTATTAGCCAACTTATTCGTTAAGGTACAAGCATAGGTGCAAATTATATGGAAGCTAATGCCGCTAGCTCAAAGAAAGACTTTAAGAATAAAATTTTTATCTGCAAGAAAAAAACTCAAGAAACTAAACATTGGCTCAGAATGATAGCAAAATGCTTACCAGAAAGAAAAGAGGGAATAAGAAAATTATGGAAAGAATGCCAGGAATTGACATTAATCTTCCAGAAAATCACCTCCTCTTTAGGAGAAAAGAAAAACAAGTTTGAAAATTAAAAATTGTAACATTTAATGAAAATTAAAAATTGAAAATTGAAAATTTATTGATGATGAAATGTTTTCTGAAATTTATAACAATTACAATTTTATTTACCCAGTTCTTTACATCAAATTTTGCTTTGGCTGTTTCTGATTCAGTAAATATCTCTTTGGAAGTTACTATTTGTAACTTTAATGGCATTTGCGAACCTGAGCTTGGAGAAAATTATGAGAATTGTCCCTCAGATTGCCCGGCACCGGTGCCGCCAGCACCACCCGGGGGCATCCCTGTTTTTGATACTACCCCACCGGTCATCTTCAACCTTTTTATTAGCAAAATCACTTTAAATTCAGCAACAATTTCTTGGGAAACAAATGAGCAAGCTCTTTGCCAGCTTTTTTGGGGCAAAACCTATGAATATAAAGAAGAAGCTATTTCTGAGACGGCTTTTTATCGAGAGCACATTATTGAAATAAGCAATCTTTCTCCTTCAACTACTTACCATTTTAAAATAGCTTGTAAAGACACCAGCCAAAATGAAGCCGAAACCAGAGATCAGCGGTTTACCACTTTAACCCCCCCAGACATTACTCCCCCAGCCAATGTCAGCGATTTTGAAGCTATACCCGGCGATAAGCAGATAACCTTAACCTGGATAAATCCTCCTAACCCGGATTTTAAAGCAGTTAAGATAATGAGGAGCGAGAAGTTCTATCCTTCTGATCCCTGGGAAGGGGTGCCCGTTTATAACGACAAAGGAACTTCTTTTGTTGATACCGGGCTTACCAATGGGGTGAGATATTATTACACTGCCTTTGCTTATGATAAATCCGGTAATTATGCTTCAGGCGCTGTCGTTTCAGCTGTTCCCCGAGAACCATGGCCGCCTCCAGTCGAAATATTTGGCTGCACTGATCCCAGCGCTTTAAATTATAATCCAGAGGCTACCATAGATGATGGTTCCTGCGAATTTCCATTGCCGCCGCCAGAAATTGAAAAGATAACCCTTGAAGATTTCGATTTTATTCTAAAAGAAGAAAAAGTTCCCTTAATAGAAAAGAAAATTATTGAGACAGAGGCAGAAGAACCTTTTGATATTTCTTTAAATTACGAAAAAGTCCCCGAGGTTTTAAAGACAGTAATGGTGACCCTTGAAAAAGAAAATAAATTCTTTTCTTTTCTTTTAAGAATTAATAAGGAAAAAACCGCTTATCAAGCCACTATTCTTTCTCCCCAGGAAGCTGGAGTTTATCCTTTGACCATTTCTATTCTTGATTATAAAAATCAGACCCTTAAGAAAATTTATGGCCTGCTCAGAGTAGAGAAAAAACCAGAAATTCCGCCGGTAAAAATTTCCTGGTATAAAAAAACCTGCTTCTGGAAATGGATTCTCTTAATACTGCTTCTAATATCGCTGACCATATTAATAAGATATATTTTGAGGAAAGACAAAAAGAAAAAGATTTTTAAGAAACGAATCAACACAAATTTATGAACAACCATATGCTCAAAATTTCAGTTGTAGTAATAGTCCTGATACTGCTCAGTGGTCTTTCTATTGCTTTCGGCGCTTTTAACGAGCAAATTAACTATCAAGGCAAGCTGACTCATTCCAGTAATGTAGCTGTTTCTGACGGCGCTGACAAGTGTATGAGGTTTTCCCTATATACTACTGCTACCGGAGGTTCATCTATTTGGGCTGAAGAATGGAAGAACAGTTCTTCATATGTGGAAACCACCAGTGGCTTGTTTTCTGTAATGCTGGGAACTCATTCAACAAATTTAGCCACCATGGATTTCAATCAGACATCTCTTTATCTCCAAGTTGATTATGACCCTAATTGCGATGCTACCTATGATGAGGTTTTCTTGCCAAGAAAAAGATTAGGAGCGGTGCCGGCTGCTTTTGAAGCTGAGAAATTAGCCGGCTCTACCTGGGAGGAACCAGGGACTATTGGTTCTACCACTGCTAACACCGGCGCTTTCACCACTCTGTCAGCTACTGGCAATGTCTCTTTTGACGGAGGAACTTTTATTTTTAATAACTCAGAAGCAGACAAGGATTTCCGGATAGCCGGAGACAATGAAACAAATCTGTTTTTTGCAGACGCTTCGGTAGATAGAATTGGCATTGGCACAGCAGCTCCTTCCACGCCTTTACATATAACAATAGAAGACATTGTAGCTAATGCGGTAACAGACGTTCTAACAATAGAACATTTAACTACCGCTACCCCGGAAGCAGGAATAGGAGTAGGTTTATTATTTAATGTAGAAGACCTCCAAACAGGTTACGGGCAAGCAAGTATAGATGTAGTTGTTACTGATGTTACCGGTGGCTCAGAAGACGCTGATATGATATTTAGCGTGAATGTAGAAGGGACTATTACTGAGATGATGAGATTAGACGGCAGTGCTAATGGTCTTAATTTTGGAGACGCAACAAGCGATGTTACCTTTACTTTTGACGGCGGAGACAATGATGGCATTTTGGCCTGGATGGAAGATGAAAATTATTTTAAATTTTCTAATCAGGGAAAATTCAGCATAAATGATGCCGTAACCGACGCCGTAACCGATGTTCTAATACTGGAACATTCAACTACAGGAACTCCAGGAGTAGGCGGACAAGGGGTAGGATTGGTGTTTAACGTAGAATATTATGACACAGAGATTATAGAAGCGGGGAGTATTGATGTATGGGCCGAAAGGGCAGATGTTGCAGGGGGCTCTGCTATGTCTTTTAGCCTCGATAAAGAAGGAGGAACTATGGTTGAAAGGTTAAGAATAGGTAGTTACCAGGTTGCTCCTTTTATTTTTTACCCGGCAGCAGCAGACACAGATTTATGGTTTGTTTTCACCGGGACAACTCATAGCGGCACCCTTAATTGGATGGAAGATGAGGATTACTTTAAGTTTTCAGATGATATTTTGATGGATTCTACGGAAAATATTTATTTTAGAGATACAGCAATATCCATTAATTCGGCGGATGACGGCCACTTAGACCTGACAGCCGATACCAGTATTGACCTCAATTCTGGAGTTATTGACCTCTCCGGTCAGAAAGTAGCTGTTACCCTGATGGCTACCGCAGACGCCTTAAACTTTGACTCCAACACTCTTTCAATTGATGCTTCTGCTAATAGGGTTGGCATTGGCGTAGCAGATCCTGATACGAAATTAGAAATATTAAATGGAGGAACGCAATTAAAGTTAAGCTACGACGCTAGCAATTATTTCACTTTTGCAACCCAAACCGATGGCGACTTAACTCTTGATAGTAATAAGGCAAGTTATGACCTCGATTTTGGCGATGGCAATCTCACCACCACAGGAGATGTAACCTCAGGTTACCTAAAAACAGGTAGTAACGAGTTTTTAGCCCATGATGTTATAAGGCATACAATAACTGCAGATGAAGCAGGAGCACATAGCTTTACTGAAGCCTGGAACAAGGCTACAACTCAAGAAGTAGTAAGCATAAACTGTCCCATAGTGGAAGTGTTTTCTGGTAACTTTTATCAGGGCTGGCCAGCGGAGGTTGGTTATTACAGTAATCCCGTTACTTACGATGGAACGAGTATTACTGTGACCGACCAGACCACCTGGTGGTTTGCAGGTGACATTGTAACAATTTATATTGTATATGAGAAAAGCGGTGCTGATATCTCAGAATATGCTCCAGCTGCAGATGATGTTGAGACAGGGGATGTAGTAGTAATAAGTAAAGATAAGACTAATCCTATTGGAGACCCCGGAGCCCCATTTTTGCTTGAAAAGTCCACCAAACCCTATCAAAACAATCTGGCGGGAGTAATAACTGATAGTGATGGGGGAATTTTGCTTGGAACTAAAAAAGCTGAACATTACAAACCCTTAGTATTAGTAGGAAGAATACCGGTTAAAGTTTCAACTGAAAATGGAGATATTGAGCCAGGTGATTATTTAACCTCTTCTTCCGCTCAAGGAGTAGCAATGAAAGCTACTGAGGCGGGATCAATAATTGGTAAGGCCTTAGAATCATATAATTCAGACGAAATAGGCAGTATTATAGCATTTATTAATCTTGGTTGGTACGGAGGCCAACTGGCTCAAGACGGCTCAATTGGAGATGGAACAATTGATGAGATAACAGATGATGAACCATCTCTTCTTTCACCATTTGTCCAGAAAATAAAGCAAGCCCTCGCGGAGTTTACCCCGTTAGATTTCAAAGAAATCTTTTCGGGGCTCGGCCTGTTTATTGAAAATGGTATTGCCCAAATAAGGGAAATTATTACTGAAAAAGTAATAGCTAATACGGCCCGGATTGAAAAAATAGAAATGGTTGACCAGATAACTGGCGAAGCTTATTGTACTTGGATTGAACGGGGAGAGTGGCAAAAGGTAAGAGTGGAGTGTGACCGGGTGGAATATTCAAACGGCCAGATAATTATTATAGGCGAGGATATTGTTCAACCTCCAGCTGGAGTGGTTGGCTGTACTGACCCTGAAGCTGAGAACTATAATGCCGAAGCCACAATAAACGATAATTCCTGCCAGTATTCAGAGCCCCCATTAGAATCTTCTGACGAAGATCTAACGGGGCAGGCAGAGCCCTTGCCCGCCGAAGCTCCGTCAGGAGCGGAGGCGGGAGAGCCTGAGCCAGAGCCAGAGCCAGAGCCTGAGCCTGAGCCTGAGCCTGAGCCTGAGCCTGAGCCTGAGCCTGAGCCTGAGCCTGAGCCTGAGCCTGAGCCTGAGCCTGAGCCTGAGCCTGAGCCTGAGCCTGAGCCTGAGCCTGAG
>Ga0114920_10000016_pt1 | contig 83311 bp, 74 predicted proteins | sample ChitaG_FD_88683 | JGI IMG/M metagenome (GOLD analysis project Ga0114920, IMG submission 88683) | Deep subsurface microbial communities from South Pacific Ocean to uncover new lineages of life (NeLLi) - Chile_00310 metaG | ecosystem: Environmental > Aquatic > Marine > Oceanic > Sediment ...
CCAGCGAGAAAGGATGGGCAGATACGTTTTTGGTGACCGGGGAGGGGGATACAAGATCGATCAATTCCCACGTTTGGGCGGTCAGCAGGCTATAGTTAAACTCCTCGTACAGATGTATCCATAGCACTCCGGTTTTGGCGGCAAACCAGATGGAGCAGGAACTGAAATCATCGAAGGCTATGCCTCGAATCTCAGTGTCAATTCGGAAGCAGTCCTGATATGTCCCGGAGTGTACAGAAAATGAACCTGTTTCGACTACAGTACTCGTCGCGTTGCCGAGTCGATGCCGGTATGTCCAGCTCGTGCCGACTTCCAGAGGAAAAATGTACATGGCAGCCAAGAACGAGGTATCCCTGGTAGGATAGATTGAAACTGTATCGTCCACAACAGCCACATACTGGGTATCAACTGTATCGGCCCAGGCGTATACCCAAACAGCGGCGTACCTGGCGTTGGTCAAGGTAAGTGTATCCGTGATTGTCAAAGTAACTGTATCAGTCGCCTCCAGCAGGTCATCGTACACTTCATAAGTCCACTGAAAGCCTACACTATTAGGAAAGACCTCAGAGCCTTCGGTGCTGGTCGATTCGGTTGCCTTTTTGCCGCAGGACGACAACAGGGCGCATGTCGTAAAGACAAGGGCAAAAATCATTAGTGTTCTCTTCATAACACCCCCTCAGACTATTCATAGATTGAATACGTAAACTTTCGGTACTTGGATGTGGAACGTCAAGTTTTTCTTAATGGCGGGCGTGGCGCGGAGCTTTGCTCCGGGTTTCTAAGTATGTCCATTGATTTCTTCATGATCGAATTCGATAGCATTGATCAAGATAGGCGCGTCACCTTTCCCCGCGCGGGCCCGGGCACTCGACCACCGCCAATCTGTTACTTCTGACACCAAACCCCGGCGTACCGGATTATACTCAATATACTCGATTGCTTTTCTGACGCGAGCCATTTCATACAAATTCCGGTCAAATCCGCCTCCCGCCTGCCAGAATGGAACGGCCGTTTTGCCGCCAAATACCACGCGAAGTCGAGGCAACATCTGCGGGGCGCCTTCCTGCCAATCTGCGATGACGCGGCGGGCAACCAGGGCCTTAATGGCGCGGATGTGCTTGTTCCACACACCCTGGGGCGGTGGTTGCAATGGGGCAGCATACTCCGCGATGATCCGCGCATCAATTCGGTCCGTTTTGGCCAATTGTCCCGAAGCTCGGGCAAAGTCTCGAATACGCTTGGGGTTGACCACCGCCACCGAGAACCCGCCGCCCTGCAGTTCAATGGCCAGATTCATTTCATAGCCGCCGGTGCTTTCCAAGACGATCAACGCCGGGGCGCGGGTCCCCAAGTGAGTGACACATGCCGTAATCCCGTCGTTGTTGTTCTCGAAGCGTTGGTGTTTTTCTTCGACCAAGTCATACAGGTCGAAGAACCGTTTGGCGACATCGATGCCGATATACGTTGTCATGGCTTCTCCCGTCCTTGCATATGCGGGCTCGTTGCTGTACAATGTCCCTGGCGACTGTTCGGGCTGTTGCCTGGAAAAGCGACGTCGGATCCTGCTACAGGCGGGCTCACCTGGGCCTAGGGTGGGACGATCTCGACGCCACCGCAAGATCTTCGGCCAAGACCGAAGATCTTGTTTTGTCAAATACTGATTTTCTTAGTATTATAGCTGCCCTAAATATACAAGGGTGAGTTTGCCATGACGGAAATCTTGAAAGAGGCGATGTTCTGGGAACCGCAGCCGAAAAACACGGTGCTGTGTACCCTCTGCCCGCACTTTTGCCGCATCAAAGATGGCTTTTATGGCGTATGCGGTGTGCGCAAAAACGAGGGCGGCAAACTCTATACTTTAATCTATGGGAGGGCCGCGGCGCTGAACGTCGATCCGATCGAGAAAAAACCGCTGTTTCACTTTTTCCCCGGTTCGCGCTCGATGTCCATCGCCACCGTCGGCTGCAACTTCAAGTGCGACTTCTGCCAGAATTGGGACCTGTCGCAAGCCTCCAAGGGCAAAGGACGGCACTTCGACGGCCGCATGATCAAGCCGGCCGAAGTCGTCGCGCTGGCGAAGAATTATAACTGCCGCACAATCGCCTTCACCTATTCCGAGCCGACGATCTTTTACGAGTATGCCTACGACACCGCCCGCCTGGCTACTGCGGAGAGGATTTACGGCGTGTTTGTTTCCAATGGGTACATCACCCTCGAGGCCCTGGAGAAAATCAGGCCGTACCTGTTCGGGTATAACGTCGATCTAAAAAGTTTCAACCCCAGCTATTACCGGCGGGTACTCCACGGGAAACTCGAACCGGTCCTGGAGTCGTTGAAGAAAATCAAGGAACTCGGCTTCTGGCTGGAAGTGACGACCCTGGTCGTGCCGACCAAGAACGATTCCGACGAGGAACTAGCCAAGATCGCCCGGTTTATCTGCGGTCTGGGGCCGGATGTCCCCTGGCACGTTTCAGCCTTCCACCCGGATTACAAGATGACCGACCTGCCGCGGACTTCGATTGCCACACTAAAGCGAGCGCGTCAGATCGGCCTGGACACCGGTTTGCGTTACGTGTACACGGGCAACGTCCCCGGTGATGACGGCGAATCCACGTTTTGTTATAATTGCGGGGCGATGGTGATTAAACGGCTGGGATTCAGTATCATCGATAATCGAATTACCGCAGGCAAGTGCCCCGACTGCGGCACAGTAATCGATGGCGTGGCCATGGACCCCCACGGCCAGGAAAAAGTCGACTTACGAGTCAGCCGCGCTTAAACCCCCATGCTTGGAGCGGGGGCGGTTCCGCCCCTGATTTCCGCCGCCGAGACGGCGGCGCTCCGGTCGATTGCGTTCTGTGGACGGCAGACATCCACGTCTCCCCAAAAGAATCAGGAGCGGCGGATGGCCGTGGTGAACGCCTGCCAGACGTTCTTTCCTTCGTGGATTCCCCAATGGCCTTCAATGAGCAAAAGCGGACCCCAGATGCCCAACACCCCAATTGCCAGATGTGCCAACCGCCCCAGCAGTATGTCATCACCGATCCCGGGAATGACCAGCCCGGTGAGGTAATGACCCAATAAGCCGCCCCCGACGACGAGTAGCGAGACTTTCAGGAAGTATACGACTAATGGAATCAAGGACGGGCGCTGCGCCCGGCGAATTCCGACAAACATCAAACCTCCCCAGCAGAGGTAGGATAAACCGGTGGCCAGGGCCAGGCCGTCAATCTGCAAAGGAGAAACCAGGACCCAGCTTAAGACAAACTTGCAGAGGAAAGCGCCGGACATGACGGCAAAAAGCCGTGCCAGCCAGCGACGTGAATAGACTCCGATTTCGACGGAACAGGTGCCGGGGGTTGCTCCCTGACCGGCCACCAATACCAGATGCCCAAAACCAGCGTACCGGTTAGGGTGCCCCAGACAATCGAGTACGCCCCCATTTTGTCGGCCAGGAAGAATATGGAACCCATAATTGTGATATTCAAAAGTGGTGGGCCAAAAGCGGGCCGGGTGAAGAACTTTCGCCCCTGCAGACGTGCCCTGCCGGCAGCACAAATCACACCCAGAAAAATTATGACGGCATACATCCGCAGCATGTCTGCCGCCTTCCGGGAGAGGACCTCCGGAAGACCGGGAACGACCAGAGACACAACCGTGCCCGCCATAAACGCCACGACAAATGTCAACATACCCGCTAAGAGGAACAGCCAGATCCAAAAGCCGGACGGCGGGCGGTGCGCGGCGGCGCCGTGACGGGAGTACACCGGCACGAGGATATTAGGCAGGCCGTAATCAACCACGGTGTAGATCGCCGAAGGAATAACAATCGCCGCCAGAAAGGCATCATATTCCGCACCGGTCCCGAACGCGTGCGCAACGATGATCTCACGCAAAAGACCAATGCCCTTGCCGATGATCGCCGCGGCGACGACCAGAAGTGATGCCGTTTTTAGTGATTGTCGTGGCATCGTATGACCGCAGCGTCAGGAAAGATCGGAGAGCAATTGCCGCACGATGGATATGGAGACCGCTTTCTTCGCAAAAACTGAATCGGTTACCTTTCGCGGTCTGAACGGTGAAGCGATGGCCCGTTTCACTTTCGTCCTGGAAAAACCGACCAGTTCGTTGTATCCGGCGGCCACCAGCAATCCCCACTCGGTAACCGTGCGCAGGGTCAAACACCGCACGCCAGCCCAGTATGCCTCTTTCTGCACTCCGCCCGAATCAGTGAGCACGGCACGCGAGTTCTTGATCAGCCACAACGACGTGCGATGATTGACCGGCGGTAAGAGCCGAATATTGTGCAGCCGTGCAAGGCGCTTCCCCAGGCCGAACAGCTGCAGCCTTTTTCGTGTCCGTGGATGAACGGGGAACATGATGGGTTTGTCCAGAACCTCCAGCACCGCGATCAGCCGCTTGAGGTTTTCCGGGTTGTCCACAGCTTCCGCCCGATGCAGGGTAACGTAGTAGTAATCCTTCATCTTCGGCGGCGAATGCACATCTGCATCAAACACACCTGCCGGTCGACTACGGGGCAGGCCGAACGTCTCGACCATCACGTCACCGACCGGGCAGATCCCGGATGTTATTCCCTCGGCCTTCAGATTTCTCACCGCTTCCCGCGTGGGACAGAAAAGCCAGGTGGCAAGATGGTCGGTCACCACCCGGTTTTTCTCCTCGGCCATGTGTTTATCAAATGAGCGCAATCCGGCTTCGATGTGTGCCACGGGGATGTTTAATACACCTGCAGCCAGGGCGCCGGCCGTCGTGGTCGTGGTATCGCCGAAGACCAAAACGGCATGCGGTTTTACCTTGTCGAGATAGCCATCCAGCCGGTCAATCATCCGGGCCAGTTGCCGGTTGACCGGGGCCTGGCCGACGTTCAGATTAACGTCCGGCTGACGCAGGCTGCATTCGGTGAAGAAATTCTCCGACATCTCCGGGTCGAAATGCTGGCCGGTATGCACCACGCGCGAAGCGAAAGCACGGTCCAGCCGCCGCAAAAGAGCGGCCAGCTTGATAAACTGCGGCCGCGCTCCGACCACTGAGATGACAATGGGTTTGGGTTTAACCATCGCGCAGGTAATCTATGATTTCGTTTGAGAAAAACCACCGAAGAAATTAAGCAGAAACTTACTTGAAAAATCCCTTGATCGAATCGATGATACAGGATTGCTCCCTCTCGGTCAGATAGGGGTAGACCGGGATGGAGAAGACCTGCTTCGCGCGCTTTTCGCTATGCGGGAAATCGCCTGGGCGATACCCCAGTTCGGCATAACACTCCTGCAGGTGCAAGGGCACGGGATAATAAATCGCGTGGCCGATCTGTTTTTCCTTCAGGTACCTCACCAGATCATCCCGGCGATCGGTAGCGATAGTGTACTGGTTGAAAATGTGGCGGCAGTCCGGCGTGCGTACCGGCAGTTCAAGATCGCCGACTGTGGCAAGCTCTGTGTCGTAAACATCCGCATGCTTGCGCCGCGCCTCAGTCCACCGCTCCAGGTGCGGCAGCTTGGCCAGAAGAATTGCCGCCTGCAAGGAATCCAACCGACTGTTATAGCCGGCGATCTTGTAATAGTATTTCGGCTGGGAGCCGTGCACCCGTAAAATGTGCAGTATCTCCGCCAACTCCGGGTCGCTGGCGGTGATCATTCCCCCGTCACCCGCCCCGCCAAGATTCTTCGATGGGAAAAAGGAGAAACAGGCGAGATCACCGAGCGTCCCGGCTTTTCGGCCCTTATACTCAGCAGACAGCGCCTGGGCGGCGTCTTCAATTACCTTGATGTTTTGGGCGCGGGCGACTTCGTTGATCGGGTCCATGTCGGCCGTCTGGCCGAACAGGTGCACCGGAATAACGGCCTTGGCCTTACCGGTAACATCGCCGGCCAGTTTGTTGGGATCAAGGTTGTATGTTTGCGGATCGATATCGACAAACACCGGCCTGGCACCGACGCGGCTGATCGAACCGGCACTGGCAAAGAAAGAAAACGGGGTGGTGATCACTTCCTCACCGGGCGCCACACCGCAGGCCCGCAACGCCAAAACCAACGCGTCCGACCCGGAGGCCACACCGATAGCGTGCTCCGCGCCGGTATACGCGGCGATTTTCTCCTCGAATTCTTTCACCTCCGGCCCGAGGATAAACTTGCCGTGGTCTAACACCGTTTGAATGGCAGCGTCGATGTCGGCCTTACAATCAGCGTACTCTCTTTTCAAATCCAGAAGCGGAACCTGCATTGTCTTCTCCCTGATCGCATCGCGCGCGACTGCCTGTGTGGCCGCACGCGGAAGACTCTGGTTCTTGAAGGAAAAGAGCCCGGCGCCACGGGCGCGGGTCCTTTTATTCGGGCCAGCCCTGGTTGTCCAATAGCTGTTCTTCAGGGACGTCGCCGATGACCTTGGCGGGCACTCCAGCAACAATCTTTTTGGCTTTGGCGTCGTGAACCACCACTGCACCGGCACCGACCAGCGCGTCGGCGCCAATCTTTTTGCCGGGCAGGATCGTGGCGTTTACCCCGATGCGCCCTCCCCGCTCCACAATTACTCCCTTGAAATGCTTGAACCGTTCTTCGGTACGCCCGACGAAATTGTCGTTGGAGGTAGCCACACACGGGGCCACAAACACCCGATCGCCCAACTCCGAATAAGCGGTAATGTAAACATTCGTCTCCAGCTTGCAGTAGCGGCCAATCCGGCAGGAATTCTCGATGGCCACGCTGCGCCCGACGATCGTAAAATCGCCGATGGTCACGTTTTCGCGCACGGTGGACAAGTCCGCGATTAGCACCCTATTGCCGATGACCGAGCCGGCGTAGATTATCGCTTTTGTTCCAATGATACAGCCGTCGCCGATGACCGCCGGGGGGAGCTGTTGTTCCTTGGTTACCGCCGTATTCGCCGCGCGCATCGGCTCTTTGCCCAAAACGGCGTGGTCGTCGATGCGCACCGTATCCCCGATTTTTGTTCCGGGGTGGAGGATAACATGGTGTCCGATCCGGCAGCCGTCACCGATTTTGACATTTTTGCCGATGACGCAATACTCACCGATCGTGGTTCCGTCGCCGATTGTCGCTGTGGGGTCGACCACCTGGGTACTCACGCCTTATTCTCCGTTGTGGGTTCCACCTCCACCGGTGCTCCGCCCTTTTGCAGCGACCGCTGGCCCGCCTCCAGCACACGTAAAACGCACAGGCCGTCCGTCGCACCCGACCGGGGCGGGGTGCGATCTTTCACGCAGGAAAGGAAGTGCTCGATTTCCGCCTTGAGCGGTTCGATCGTGTTGATCCTGGGGATCATGATATCCCCGGTGCGCAACGTCAGGTATTCGGCATAAGTATCATAATCCAACTTGGCGTCCACGCCTTTGTCGAAAACAACGAGCTTTTCGGTCGGGTCAGTGTCGGAAAAGACCGCCATCTTTTTCTGTCCCACGACCGTCAGCTGCCGGATTTTATGCGGGTCCAGCCAGGAGACGTGAATGTGCGCCATCACCCGGCCGGCGAAATGCAGAGTCATGAAGACCACGTCCTCGATCCCCGGCTGGATATACGATTTCCCCGTTGCCGAGACACGCACCGGATCCTCATTGAGCAGGAAGCGAATGATCGAGATGTCGTGTGGGGCAAACGACCACATGGCGTTCTCGATCTCCCGCACACGGCCCAGGTTCACCCGCGCGGCGTAGAGATAGTAGATCTCTCCCAGTTCGCGTTTGGCAATACTTTCTCTAAGCCAGAGCACTGCCGGATGGTAGACCATGATGTGGCCGACCATCAGGATACGCTCCTTTTCTTGCGCCAGTTTCCGCAGGTGCTCACCGTCAGCGGAGTTCAACACCAGTGGCTTTTCCACGAAGACGTCCTTGCCCGCGTCCAACGCTGCCTGGCACTGTTCATAATGCACGGCCGGCGGGGTAGCGATGACCACCGCGTCGATATCCGATTTCAAGAGCCGCGCAAAATCGCTGGTCATCTCGGTGTCGGGATACACCTCCTGCGCCCAGCGCTGAGCCGTGGGATCGCTGTCGCAACAGGCAACCAACTCCGAAAAATCAGACGCGGCGAAATGGCGCATTAGATTTTTGCCCCACGCCCCGGCCCCTGCCTGACCTATTCTAATCACCGTATCGGTAACCCTTTCCTTTCTTACCTGGCCTGCCGTTTCAACCCCAGCCCGTCGCGGCGCAACACCGAAAGTACTTCGACCAAACGCTCGTATTTTTCAGGCTGCCGCCGCCGCATCACGGCGAAGTATTCACCGGCAAAAGACAGGGCGATTACAACCATCAGCGAGACGGCGTACGAGGCAGCGACCAAACGCACCCGCCGGGGTTGGGTCCTCTGATAGTCCGGTTCAGCATAATCCAACACTGATATGGTCGGGGTGTCCTTTGCTTCCTGGATCTTGGCCGATTCGTACTGTGAACTCAAAAGCTCGAGCAACGTTTCCTCTATTCTCACTTGTCGGGTTCTCTCCGCCAGGTCCAACACCAGTTGCGGAGCGTCCCCCAGGCCGGTCGATAAGAACGTCAAGCCGGTATCCTGGCCGGACTCCATCTCCAGCAGCCGTCGCCGGGTCTCGACCACCCGGTCCTCCAGGACGGCAACCCGTGGATTTTGCGAGGACATACTCTTTTTTAACACGGACAGCTCGATTTCGTTGGCGGTAAGTTGGGCTTTCAGCGACGCGGCGTTCTGAATGAGCACACGCAACTCGTTGTCCAGAGACACCGTCTTGTGTGTTCGCTGAAACGCCTCCAGCTCACGGCTCGCCTCTTTTAAAGACTGGCGCGTCTCGGTCAGGCGTTTTTCAATAAACTCCCGCGCGTGGCGAGCCTTGGTGTTGGCGATCGAGCGGTTAATGCGATCGGCACACGCCACCATGACATTGGCGATCAGGGCCGCCTGATGCGGATCGCGATCAGTAACTTGAATACGAACCAGGCCGGTTAACTCTACCTTTACGGTGGTCGATGTCCGCAGCCTATTGACTGCTGCCCGCGCCGTGGGTTCCCGCCACAACGAATCCAGCCGCACCGAATCCACCACCGCACGCAATACGCGGCGGCTGAGCAGAACGTGCGCCAGGATATCTGATGGTGTGGCCATGAAAGGGAGCGACATCCCTCCGCCCATCCCAAATTCGGCGAGGGGAAGGCTCATCAGAGAGACATACTGGAAGTCCTGGTCCGGGGGTAATACACTGACCTCTCCCCGGTAGTGTGCCGGGGCCACGACGGAAAAAAGGCCGACGGCAACGGCGACGACCAGTGGATACCAGATCACGGCACGCCGGTTCCTGACCAGGACCTCGATGATACCCCAGCCACCAAGGGAACGTGCCGACTCGGCGCCGCTCCGGGGCCCGGGCTGGATATGCTCCTCGGGACTATATGCCATATTTCAACAGATCATCTGGCGGCCTGGTCAATTACCAGGTACAACGTCGCGATATTGCCCAGGACAACCATGGCGTCACGCAAGATCGGCCAGAACTTCTTTTCCCGCACGGTGGGAATCACAATAGTGTCTCCGGCATCCAGTTGTTTGACTTTTTTTTTCTCCACCGGCATCCCGGTGGTCCCCTTCAGCACGAAAACGCCTGAGCGGTCGGCATGCCAGGATAACCCGCCGGCGCGCTCGATGTAATAATCCAGGTCGCAACCGGGTATATGTGGAATCAGGCCCGGTCGTTGGACCCGCCCGATCACGTTGACCTGTGGCAGAAAACGCGGGACACGGACTGCATCTCCATCCCACAAAGGCAGATCATAGGCCTTCTCGCCGGTCTGCAGCAAGCGTTTTAGGTTAATGGAGACCCGGCCTACAGGAGTAAGGGAGTGTGCCAGAATCCATTCGCGCTCGATACCGGTTTGCAATTCGCCGGGAATCGAACGTATGCGCTCGTTGGTACCAAGGCCAGGCAAGAATCGATCTGCACGCACGAGCGTGGCCCGCGACAGATCCGCCCGCTCGGTCACCCCTCCGCACAAGACGAGCAACTCGGAAAGGAGGGTCCGGCCATTTTCGATCGGGTATCGTCCCGGTCGGATCACTTCGCCTGCGATCCGGACTGAGGCTTTGAGGCGATAGTCGATACGCGGTCGCACAAATATCCGATCGTCCGGCTGCAAATTCATCTTGCGGCCCAGGCCGGGCCCTGATATACAAAGGTCAATCACGTGCTTTGCCGTCAGGGAATCGTCGCCGAGGAAGCGCACCAACTCCACGGCGGTAGTGTCGGCGTCCACGGCAAACCCGAACGCCAGCTCAATGGCCTCCTCGAGGCGATCCCCCTCAACAAACTCAAAGATCCCGGGACGGTTGACTGAACCGTAAATCTCAAAAACACCGTGTCCCACTCGAGCGTGCGGGACGAAGATAAGGTCGCCCTCGGTGAGGTAAGGATTGAACATTTCGTTGCCGGTGCGGGCGAAACGCAACTCATCGACGCGCAGGGTATCGCCACCCCGAAAAAGCACGATCCTGCGCCGCGACGAAGTTTCCTGCCATCCGGCGGTCGCAATCGCTTCGCAGGCGCGAACATTGGCGGTCACCAGGCACATCCCCGGCTCTTCGACGGCCCCGGTGACCGCCACCCTCAGCCAACGCACCTGGATCAGCGTCACCGTGGCCGGGACCCCGGGATATATCTTCCCGATCCGCCGCAGGATGGACCGTTTGGCCTGGGCCAGGGTCATCCCGGAAAGTGGGATTTCTCCCACAGTCGGTACAATAGCTGAGGCTTCCGGGGTGACGGTGACCTTGAACCCCCGATGAACCCCACCCCAGACATTGACCGCCAACTCGTCTCCAGGGCCCACGAGGTAGACTTCGGGATCGACCGGGCGATCCAATGCGGTAAGCATAAGCGTGGGTTGCGCGGGCGGTGCGGTGGGCCGATCAACCGGTTCATCTCCCACCTGGGGAGTACCGATTATTTTGTCCGCGCCGTAAACCGGGGAGGACCCCGAAAGAACAGCCAGCAAGGCCAGCGCGAAAAAACAAATCAAAAAGTGGAACCCGCGTGCTGGACACGGTCGTTTAGAGGGGCAAGCTGGTCCTGACTTGTTATGCTTATCCTGGTGCACGTCGACTCCCGGCAAAATTTTCAAGCTTGTCCTATAACTTCCGTAAGTCAAGCTGGAAAAGACCGCCCCCGCAAAGAAGCAGCGCCGATTATGACACCGCCCGGTCGGCTCCATCGGGAATATCACGCCACCGGATGACCAGGCGCTGATATTCCGCGAGGAGCTTTTCTGTGCTCTGCGGTGTCGGTCCTTCCGCCACCAGATAAAAGCTGGCTTGTCGGTGGCTGGGCGCGACCATCACCCAGCGATCATCGAAGACAATGCGCACCCCGTCAACGGTATCTCGCTTCATATCCGAGGTGTGATCGATCAACCGGCGCATCACGCGGCCTTTCCGGTTCCAGGGACAAGGGATCTCGGTCGTCCGGGCATGCCCCGGCGCGAGGTGACCCACCAATTCGGAAATCCTGATTTTGGCTAACGCCAGCATTTCCAGCAGGCGGGCGGCAGCATAGGCGGCATCTGCACCGCGTTGGAACCCGGGGAAGATGAATCCGCCCCGTGTACCCCCAACAAAATCGACCTCCGGTTTTTCCGCGGCCTCCATCATCGCCAGGTGGTCGTTGCGTACCCGGACGAGTTCAAACCCGGCTTCCTCAGCCAATCGATCAAGCGCCATGGTGGCTACCACCGGGACGGCGACCCGGGAGAGTTTGCTGGTTGCGGCAACCAGATCGGTCATGACCAGTAACAACTCCGCTGCGCTGAGCACGTGTCCCGTCTCGTCCACCACCGTCATCTTTTCCGCCCCCGGATCAAGAAAAATTCCCAGATCGAATTGCATTGTGGTCACGGTCCGGGAGAGATTTTCCAGGGCCGACGGAATATCGGCCTGCACAGCAGCAGCGCGGTCGGGGTCAATCGAAGAGTTGAGCGAGACGACCTCACAGCCTAAAGAGCCCAGGATCGAAGGGAAAATACCCGCCGCCGCGCCGTGCGCATTATCCACCACAACGCGAAGACCGGCCCTGGCTAACGCCTCGCGGTTGAGGGAATTAACGAATTCCTGGCGATAGATATCCCATGGCCGCTGGGGATACTCCATCCCGCCCACCTCGGAAGGCCGGGCGCGGCGGAAGCTCTCCTGGAAAAAGGCCCGCTCAACGGAACGGGCACTTCCGTTGGGCAGGTCCTTGCCGTTGGAATCGAAGAAAATTATATCCTGGTGCGCGGCGTTTGCCGGAGAGCGCCGGATGTATACCCCGGCCGCCTCCCGACCGGATTTGAGTTCGTGGCGTACAACCGGGATGGGCAGCGTCCGCAGGTCCATTACCTTGATCCCTGAGGAGGAAAGACCGGCCATCAGGGACCGCGCGGCGATGTGCGCACAGTCGGTGGCATCACGCGCCACTAAAATCGAGGAGCCGGCGGGAAAGAGGGAGCCGAAAGCCGCCCCCAGCCGGGCGGCAAACTCGGGGGTAATCTCCAGGTTTGCCAGACCGGAGACTTTCGCATCGGTGAACAACTCGCGATTCCACATGTCGCCCCAGATTACGCTGGTGGAGACAATCGAGCCGGACTCCACCTCCTTTTTGGGCCAGACCTTGCAGTTAGCCTTGATTACCACCGAGCGTCCCAGGCGGACGTCTTCGGAGAGGATGGCCTGGGGAAGGACGGTAACCCGCTCTCCCACCTGCACCCGATCGCAGATGATGGCTTCGGAAATGTCCGAGTTAGCCCCGATACGCACTCCGGACCAGATCAATGAGTCGCGGACGGTCGAGCCGTAATCGATCTCGGTACCCGGCCCGATCACGGAATCGGTAATGCAGGCCCGGGGGCCGATCCGCACTCCATCGCCTAAAATAACCTTGCCCGAAAGCACGGCATCGTCGGCCACGTCGGTCCCCGCGCCACGATACACTTGCCCACGATCACCTCCCGGTGAAAGATCAGCGGAAATCTCCACGCCCACCCGGCCGTTAAGAATATCACGGTGGGCACGGGTGTAATCTTCCACGTTACCGATATCCCGCCAGTAGCCGCCGGCAACGTATCCGTGCATCGCCTTCCCCTCGGCGAGCCAGCGCGGAAACAGGTCACGCCCGAAATCGACAAACCGTCCGGCAGGAAGCGTCGCTATGGCCTTTTTCTCCAGGATGTACACCCCGGAGTTGACCGTATCGGAGAAAACCTCACCCCAGGACGGTTTTTCCAGAAAGCGGGTGACCCGATGGCGGGGATCGGTGATCACCACGCCGTACGGCAGCGGGTTTTCCTGCCTGGTTAAAACCAGCGTGACTTCACCGTCGTTTTCCTGGTGAAAACGGAAAGCGGAGTTTAAGTCAAAGTCGGTCAAAACGTCACCGGAAATGACGATAAACCGGTCGTCCAGAAGATCGAGCGCCAGGCGCACGCTACCCGCGGTACCAAAGTCCCCTTTCGGCCGCAGGTAGCGAAGGTTAACCCCGAGGCGTTGCCCGTCACCGAAATATTCCATAATCCGGTCCGGCTGGTAATAAAGCAAGACGACGATTTCATCGAACCCGTGCTTTTTTAGAAGGCGCACGACATGTTCCATCATCGGGCGGTTGGCCACCGGGACCATCGGCTTGGGCAGAGTGACCGTAAGCGGCCGCAGCCGGGTCCCAAACCCACCGGCCATCACCACGGCCTGTGCTTTCCGCGCAGTCACACTGCAAACCCCTGCCTTATTCGTTAATCCACCGCCGGGCTTTCTATTCGTTCCTACGTACTAAAGAAGAATGACACCAGATAATCAACACAATAAATGCGGCAAAAAAACAAAATCGACAACCACCCCCGGCGAGCCGGCGATCGCGCTGATGACGATTCCCGCCAGGGCCAAAAGGATGATCAAAACCGCACTCACCGGCCCTGGTGCCCGTGGAGAATCCCGGCTGGGGGTTCATGATTTGTAAAGGGCACACCGAGTATCGAACGATAGCGCTCAGGATCGGTGAGGATTTCTACGGCAATCTTTGTATCCTCATCCAATGAAAGATACACCGGCAGGAACGCCGCGCCACATTCACCACCGAACAAGACCAGTGATTCCGCCAGGCGTACCTTCAGGCGGGGCACAGCATTCGCCAGTTCCGCGGCACGGTCGATTTTTGCCGGAACCCACAGCCGAGTGAAGGCCTTTTTCCACCGGGGAGCAATGGGCGAGAGGGCAGCCACCGACTCCGCCTGCGCCACGGCATATTCGAGGGGCGTGACAAATCGTGTCTTTTCCCGGCCGATCAGGGCAAGGAAAAGATCCCATAGATCATCAAATGATTTTCCGGCAGTCGAATCCGGGAGGGAGACCACGAAGTTGAGGAATGTGCCCTTCTGCAGGAGTTCAGCCTCCAGGGCTGAGGGCCCGTCACTCTCTACCGTAACGTGCGGGGTAAGTCCTCCTTTTTGCACCTGATCGTCCGGTATTGTATCCTCGTTCCGGTCACGCGAGGGGTGCGAAAACGAGTACCCGGCCGGCGTAAAATATCGCCCGGTGGTCAGCTGCAAGGCGTGCCGGTCATTCAGTGGGGATTGCGATTGCACCAGCCCCTTGCCGAAACTACGCCGCCCGGCGATGACCCCACGGCGATGGTCGGTGATCGCGGCGGCAACGATCTCGGAAGCCGAGGCCGAGCTGCCGTCGATTAAGACCACGAGCGGGAGGTCGGCGGCGACCGGCTCTCCGCTGGTCAGCGAAGAAAACGAGGCTAGCCGGTTGCGGCCGCGCGTTTGGCAAACGAGTGTTCCCTTGCTCAAAAAGCAGCCGGCTACCTGTACGGCTTCGTTCAGGAACCCACCCGGGTTGCCGCGCAGGTCCAAGATCCAGGCCGTCGACCCCTCGGCGAGAAAGCAATGCAAAATCGAGTCGAGCATTTCCGCCGCGCCAAGCGAAAAGCGGGCCAGCCGCACATATCCGACTCCCTCCGGGGTCAGGCCGGCAAGGTTTACCGGTCGGATCGTTATCTCATCACGTTCGAGCTCGAAAACCAAAAGGTGTTCCAGGTCGGCCCGTTCCACACCCAGGATAACCGTTGTCCCCTGCTGCCCGCGCAAGCGTTTCACCGCCTCACTGCTAACAATCCCCCGCGCCGATTCTCCGTCGATCTCCACAATCCGGTCACCCGGCTGCAGTCCGGCCCGGTGCGCCGGTGTTCCCGGGATCGGCGAAACAACGGTGATTACCCCGTCAAATATGACTATCTCCACTCCGATCCCAAAGTAGGACCCCTCGATTTCCTCACGCATGATGTCCCGACGTGAGGGGGAGAGGAATTCGCAATACGGGTCGAGCACAGACATCATGCCATCGGCCGCGGCCAGAACAAGCGAATCGGCAGTCGGCACCTCGAGGGCCACACGGCTGATCACCGTGTACGCCGAGTTGAGAAGCCGCACCGCACGAAATTGCCGATCGGTCAGGACGAGATATGTGGCCAGGAAAATGACCGCGACGATCAACACGCCCCAAACGAAGGTGCGGGGGCGAAAAAACAGTTTAGTCGCTGCGGCGGAAGGTCTCATGTTCCTGCCTGAAGCTTGAGCACTCGCGCAAGTATTTCCGCAGCCAGGGAGTTGGGGTTGCGGCCGCCGTCCAGCAGGACAATATTCGTGCCGGTCTTGGCTGCATCCCGGTAGTAGCGCCGAACGCGGGCAAAAAACGCTGGGGTTTCTTTCTCGATGCGATCGGCCTTTTTCTTCGCGGCGACCAGACGGCGGCGCGCCTCGGCAGGGGTAATATCCAGTACAAAGGTCAAATCAGGCTGGATCTTATGCCGCGCGAAGCGGTCGGCTTTGGCTACAACGTCTCTGGGCATCCGCCGGCCGCCGACCTGGTAGGCATACGTAGATAGATGGTAGCGATCGGCAACGACGGCTTTCCCCTCTTTTAAAGCCGGGACTATTTTTTCGGCGGTGATCTGAGCACGGGCGGCAAGGTACAAAAAGAGTTCAGTGCGCGGACACATATCTACGTCCCGCGACAATAAGATCCGCCTTACTTTCTCGGCCGTTGCCGTGCCCCCCGGTTCGCGGATGGCCAGCACGTCGACACCTCGCCGTCTCAGAGATGAAACCAGGCGCTTAGCCTGCATAGTCTTTCCGCAGTTGTCCACCCCTTCAAGAACGACAAACAGGCCGTGATTTTTCCTTTTCTTCATCAAAACCCCAACTCCGTAGCGACGACCCGAAACGGCCCTACCATTGAACACGACTTCCTAAACAACGCCAACAACAGCATAGCACAATATACCAGAAATTTCGTTTTCATTCGTCGGTTTCCTCTGGTTCGAATATCCAGGGATGTTGCTCCTTCAGGTATTGGATAGTCAGGGCAGCACCCTCGTCATCCTGAATCTGGCGATACAGTTGTCTCATTTCCTCACGAGTAATTGTGGGTATGAGCTCACTGACATTAGGGCGGTTGAAAAGAGAGCCCGGATATTTCAAGAAGAACCTGATTCGCATACGTTTCAGTTTTTCCGCGTCGTAATACCGCTCAAAAATTAACAGCTTTAGCATATATTCATTGGTGATAAGATCGTATGGCGTGGTGGAATAGGACGTTAATATCTTGTCGAAAAAGTCTAAAGCGCGTTCGGGATCCTCCTTTTTCGCGAAAAGCCCCGCGCGGAAGATCTCTAACGCTTCAGCGGTATCTCCCGTAGGCTGGATAACGCGAAAGTGAAGGGGCGGTAATGTCAAAGTGTAACGCTCCCGAGGAATTCGATGAAAAGGGTCTAGATACAAAGATAGCTCGAGCGTGTATTCCCCGGGGAGCAACTTTTGTATATCACCAGCATAGATACTACTATCAAAAGCCAAAATCAAGAGGAGATCGAAAATAAGGCTATGACTTTCCCCGGCGGCGAGGCGCCGCGTAGAATCAGGTCTGCCAATAACATTGGCCCGCCATCGCATCAATGGGACGGTTTCACCTCGCGAGTCATATAGGCGATAGGTGATATCTAGAAATTGGTCACCTAATTCCGGGGTTGGTCTACTCTCACCGCTCATGTTCGTTATTTTGAGATTTATGTATATACGCTCATATAGTATGGTAATCGGCTTAGAGAGACCGGCCTCGAACTTCCATCCATAATCTTCGGCCATCGCTACTGCGAGCTCTACCTTATCCAGATGTGCGGAATCTGTCGGAATACCCTGTGCTAAATCGCGGGCCTGCTGGCCAAAGGTAAGGCCATACGAAGAAATAAGCAACAGAGCCGAAAGCCATACACACATAATCATGTTTATTCTACCGGTTGAACATATGCGTCACACTGCTGTAGCCAAAGCCCGTACAAAAAAGGCGGCTGATGCCGCCTCTTTTTCAATGACCACACATCGTGTGGATTACTGTTCCACATCCTCGGTCTTTTTCTGGGTGATCACCATCCGCCTCTTGACCGGCTCGGGGATTTCTTCGGCCTCGGCTTCCCTTTGGGCGTATTTGGCGATAAACTCCTCGGTCATCTGGCGCGCCTGGTCGTCGGTAAACCAGGTACCCGATCATTTATGATGGGTGAAATAACGGGCTATGACTCTACCTTTTCGCTAGACGACATTGTAAAATTCACCTTCATAGTAGCCGACGCCAGAGCTCATTTGGCCCTGAAGGGATTTCATCGGAAGGATTTCAATCCCGACGTCGATATGATCGCTAACAAAGAAGGCGAGATGTTTGACGAACAGGTCATATGCAACGAAGGAGTACTTGCCAAACTGGACTTCTATGGCCACACGATCTTTGACGAAGTCCGTTTGGTTATAACTGAAAATCGGAATTTCACCTGCGGCCTCAATTTCCTTCTTCTGTTCCTCGGGAGGCATCGAGAGAGTCCTCCTGATGAGCTTTTCGCTCTTTGTCACCCAGTAACGCACACGGCTTTCTTCCCAGTCCTTTGCTTTGAGCAACTTCTTGAAACTGGCGTTCATGTCAATAGGGCTGTAAAGAATCTTGCCTTTCATTCCCTTTTCTTTTGAAACCTTCGTTTTGCATTTGTCAGCGTCAACTGCGGCAACAACCGCTTGGATCTCCTTCCAAAGCTTCGGCTTGTGGACCAGCAAGAACTCAAGACCGTTCAGGTGGGAATATGTTTCACATATCTTCATCTAGTGATGTTTCGCTCCTTCCCCTTTTTCTTTTCAAATAACGGTATCTGAGAGCAACCTTGCACTGTCGTCAATGGCGCGATCGTCAGTTTGTTTCCAGCTCTCTCTGGATCGTACACCGGTCTCCCCATCGGGCGCGTGCGCAAGGTGCCAGCCATTTCTTGTTGGATTCTATCACGTGCAAGATCAATATATTTTGAGACCGTTTCTGCGCCTGCGCCTCGTCTTTTGTGTCGAATGGCGGCAATTATGGAGGTTCCTGTGCCCAGAAATGGATCAAATACCCAATCGTCTTCGTTGGTCATCGAGAGGACCAGTCGTTCAATAAGCTCCACTGGGAACTGGCAGGGATGCTCAGTCTTTTCCACATGATTGCTTTTAACATTCGGGATCACCCACAGGTCTCCGGGATTTTTCCCCAACGGGTTACACGAGTATTTGCCCACTTTCCGGCCTTTGAAGTATTTCTTTCCGGGATATTTCTGGGGAACTCTGACCGGATCGAGATTGAAGACGTAATCCTTCGACTTTGTAAGCCAGATAATGGTCTCATAACGTCCAGAAAAGCGCCTGTTGCAGTGCAACCCGTGCTCGAAATGCCAAATAATACGGTTTCTCATTTTTAAACCCAGGTCAATAAAAATGGGATAAAGTACCGTATCGAGGGGGATTATTGACCCATTTTCAACGTAGTTTCCCACCTGCCAGCAGATACTTCCGTGTGGGGATAAGCTCCTGGCGCAGTCTCGAATTACCTGGGCCTGCTGCTCCAAGTACGTTTCCAGTTTGAGTTTCTTCTCGTACTCTTTGCCAATGTTATAAGGCGGCGACGTGACGATGAGTTGCATCGACTCATCGGGAATTTGTTTGAGCAGTTCGAGGCAGTCACCCTGGTAGACAACAATATGCTCGGACAGCGAGAAACGTCTGGCTATGTTGTGCTTCTCAAACATGACCTGGTACCCCACCATTTATGGGGGTAAAATAACAGGCTATGACTCTACTTTTTCGGATTCCGGCTTGGTAATCACCATCCGCCTCTTGACTGGCTCGGGGATTTCTGCGGTCTCAGCTTCCTTTTGAGCGTATTTGGTGATAAACTCCTCAGTCATTTGGCGCGCTTGGTCGTCGGTAAACTGTTGCGGCGGCGATTTTTTGAAATACGCCGATGGCCCGATTAGCGCCCCCTTGAGCCCGTGATCCAAAGCCAGCTTGCAGCAACGAATGGCGTCGATAACCACACCGGCGGAGTTCGGGGAATCCCAGACCTCCATTTTCATTTCGATATTGAGCGGCACGTTGCCGAACGTGCGGCCCTCCATGCGGATGTAAGCCCACTTGCGGTCGGTCAGCCAGGCGACGTAATCCGAGGGACCGATGTGCACGTTATCCGCGCCGATGTCATAATCCAATTGCGAGGTCACCGCATTGGTCTTGGAGATCTTTTTTGATTCCAGCCGTGAACGTTCGAGCATATTGAGAAAGTCGGTGTTCCCGCCGACGTTGAGTTGGCTGGTGCGTTCGAGCCGCACCCCACGCTCGCGGAACAGTCGGGTCAGGATGCGGTGCACGATAGTGGCGCCGACCTGAGATTTGATGTCATCCCCGATTAGAGGCAGGCCCCGCTCCTCGAAACGCTCGCGCCAGTACCCCTCGCAGGCGATAAAGACCGGGATACAGTTGACGAACCCACAGCCGGCCTCGAGGATCTGCTCAACGTACCATTTGGTGGCCATCTCCGAGCCCACCGGGAGGTAGGAAACCACGACGTCGGTTTTGGTTTCCTTAAACAGCTTGACAATGTCCACCGTGTCACCGGGGGCCTTTTCAATTATTTCCGAAAGGTATTTCCCCAGGCCGTCGTGGGTCATGCCCCGCTGCACGATAATCCCCGTCTGCGGTACGTCGGAGAATTTATAGGTATTATTCGGCCGCGTAAAGACAGCTTCGGCCAGGTCCTTACCGACCTTGTTCTTGTCGATGTCGATGGCGGCAGAAAATTCAATATCGGAGATATGATATCCGCCCAGGTTAACGTGCATCAGGCCGGGGACAAACTCGTCATCTTTGGCGTTCCGGTAGTATTGCACTCCCTGCACGAAGGAAGACGCACAGTTACCCACACCGATGATGCCTACTCGTACTTTTCTACGCATATGTTGCTCCTTGTTCATTCCTTACCGAGAATTCATTGTTGTGCGGTGTGCCGTATCGGGCAACTTATCCAGGCGCCGGCGCACTTCCTCGCACTCCAGCGGAAAATCAGGCCCGGTATGCTCGACCATGACCGATGCCGCGCACGAAGCGAACCGCCCGGCAAGCTCGAGATCGGTGCCGCCCAGCCGGCCGAACAGGAATCCCCCCGCATACGTGTCACCCGCACCCGTCGGATCTGCCGCATGCGTGGCATACGCCGGGATATCGATAAACTCACTGCCGTCGTAAATGACCGAACCGGCTTCCGCCAGAGTAATGATGACAACATCCGGCCCCCAGGATTTTATCTTTTTCGCCGCGGCCCTCACGTCCTGCCGCGGATCCACGCCCGTTAAAACCTCCGCTTCCAGTTCGTTCGGCTTAACATAGTCAAAAACGCCGATGACTTTTTCGATCCCTGGAGGACGGAAATGCTCGATGGTACCGTTTTTCTGCCGCCGCAACAGCCCCTGCGGGTCCAGGAACATGACACCATCAAAACGCTCCCGCAACTTAAAGATCAACTCCGGCGAGGTCTCCCGTAAAATCGGTCCGACCAGGATCGCGTCACAATCATAAAACCGCTCGGGGAACTCACGTATCGGATCGGCCACCCCCAGGACAGTCAGGTCGCGGTTCCCCCGGTCGTCGTAGTCGAGCCGGAACCCTCCACATTCCAGGGAACCGCCCAGGTGAAACTCGATGCCACACTCTTGCAGATGTTTTTCAATGCCGTCACGCCGGTCATCACCGACGTTCCCCACCATAGCGGTCTTCCCCCCGAGCCGGGCATGGGCCAGGGCCGCGTTGGTCGAGCAGCCCGATAGCACGCGCCCTTCGGTGGTGACCCATGGCGTACGAATCTCGTCAAAAACCGGGTTGCCCAGCGTGCAGATCACTTTTCATCTCCCTCGTGGCACGGTGGCTTGATCAGTTGCACGTACGCATAACGCAGGCGTTGCCCGGCGGTAATCAGGGAGATCACCCCCACGGCGATGACCGCAGTGCTCAAGGCATACCCGGGGAAAAACCTTTCCAGAACCAGCCCGATGATCAGGAGCCCGAATTTTTCCAGCCGCCCGACCAGCCCCGCCTCGCAGCTTTTCATCCCCCCGACGGACTCGGCCGCCGCCCGGGTGTATGAGGCCGACCACATCCCGAACAGGCCGAAGAGGACCCAGCCCGGATGGACATGGCCGGAAAGGATGATGCCCAGCATGATCAAAAACTCACCTACCCGGTCGACGGTATGGTCGAACACACTGCCGAACTTTGTTCCCAGGTCACCGGCCCGGGCGGTGGCGCCATCCAGCATGTCGGCGACCGAGGCCAAAACAACCAGCACCATCCCGGCGATAAAATACTCCCTCCAGATGGCTATCGCTGCCGCGCCCGCCAGTAAAAGCCCGACGGTGGTCAGGATATTCGGCGTTAACCCCAGCTTCAGGCACACCTTGCCGTAGGGGACGGAGAATGATTCGTATGTCGTTCGGCTTTTGCTTTGCATCGCATTACAATACCGGCGTGGCCCGCGCAGTGCGACATGCCGCATGCCGGGCAATCCGGGGCTGACGAAAAACGTTAAAATATCATCATTCCTTTGACAATGGTCAAGGGAAAAGCGCCCCCAATCCCCTAACGCGTAACATCTTTCCCGGAAGTCTAGCGACCATTTTTATCCGGTTTATTTGGTTCGAGTTCCCGGTTTGGTGCTGCGGTTCCCCGCACCTTCTTCAGGCCAACCAGGTAGATAGTCGCGCCAAAGAGGAAGAATGCCACAGCGATCACCTGATTATACGTGAAACCGCCCACCTGGGAGCCGAGGGTCATCGCCGGCTCATAATATCGGATAAACTCCAGGAAAAAGCGAAAGGCCGACTGCAGCATGAAAAACAGCGCGAACGCCTGCCCCGAAAACCTGCGGTGACGGTTTACCCGGCGCAACACGAAGAATAACAGCAAACCAAGACCTGAGGCGTAAAGCTGGGCCGGGTGGATGTGCTCGCCCGGATAAACCCAACCGGCGGGCGAATCCGGCGGGAACACCATCCCTAAAAAACTGCCCGTCGGCGTGCCAAAACAGCAGCCGTTGAGAAAACAGCCGATGCGCGAAAGGAAAATGCCAAAGGCCAGCGCAACCACGACGGCGTCAGCATGATCGAGAATGGATAACCGGCGGCGGGACAGGTAAATTATCGCCACCACCACGGCTAAGATAATGCCCCCGTATAGGTTCATTCCGGCGATGCCAAACTGGCCCTCGACTGCCAGGGGGTTGATAATATTCAGCGGCTTATCGGCAAACTCCGAGAAGTGGAAGACTACGTATGCCAGCCGCGCTCCGACTACGCCGACAAAACTGACCAGAAAACCGAGATTAAACAGACGGTCATAATTGAGCCGCAGCGCGCGTGCTTCGAATTTCAAGAGCCACAATCCCAAGAAAAACGATAGGGTCAGCGCAACACCCCAGGCCCGCAGGGCAAATGAACCAAGGCGAAAGAATTCCGGGCACATGACAGGCAGAAACCCTATATACGCTTCACGCTCAGGGGACGCGCTTTTTGGCTACCGGGCACAACCATCCACCCCTTGACCGGGTAGCGGGCGGCGACCCCGAGGGCAAACACACCAACTAAGACCCCAGCGGCCACATCGCTCAAGTAGTGAAAGCGCCCCGCAACGGTCCCCAGGAAAAGCGTGGCGACAAGCGGGAAGCATACCATGCCCAGCCGCCGTTCATACTTCAACGCGTACACCAGGCATACCACGGTGACCGCCACATGTGAAGAGGGCATACATCCGCCGTGGATCGCCGCCGTCTTCATGATGACATTGACCAGGGGAACAAAGAGGTATCCGGTCAACTCCCGCTCGTACAGACCGGCCAATTCAAAGCGCGGCCCCTGGACAGGGTAGATGATGAATCCCAGGTAAGAAATAAAAAAGGCCAGCGACATCGCCCAGACGAGCTGGGCTACCTCGTGGTCACGCCGCTTGAAAAACAGGATCAACAGCGGCGCGCCGACAATAGGGTAATAGGAGAAATACCCCAACATCATCCACTCGTTGACCAGTGGTTTTTGCCAGGGCTGAATCCACAGGGTTGGTGAGACGCCGAGAATTGATCGTTCCAGGGCAATGATTTGCTGGTCAAACCATCCGGAGTGGAACAAGCGCAAGAGAAGCCCCATTTCCTCATAGAAAAAGGTGATTGCCAGCGGCAAATACAAAAGGCGAATGAAACACGCCGCGCGGGATCTCGCCGCGGAGAAGTAGCGGACAACGGCGAAAACAGCCATCAACAGGGCCAGATGCAAAACAACAATCTTCCAGCGGTTGGTGACTGCACCACCCCAAACAGCCACGGCCGCGCCGATGACCATCACGTACACCGATATTGCCCAATCGAACGGGAGATATTGCCGCAAAACGGCGGGGATAGACTCACCCCGCAAGCGGTTTGCTGCGCCGGGCCACGTGGCCTTCCGCACACACGCATCGCTCATCGCGGCACGTGAATCCTGTTCGACTGTCCGGCTCATCAGATTGTCGTGCTCTTGGGGACCGCCGGCAAAGAGAACTACATCTTTACCTTCGCCCCAGCCACCACCAGGGTAATTTCTCCCCGTATTTTCTCATCCTCTGTCCGGAGAAGGAGTTCATTCAAAGACCCACGGCGGAACTCCTCGTACATCTTTGTCATTTCCCGGGCCAGACAGGCCGGCCGGTCGCCCAGATACTGGGCCAGTTCATGTACCTCCTGTGCGTACCGGTGGGGTGAGACATAAAAGACAATTGTCCGCTTCTCGCTTTTCAGGGCTTCCAGGCGGCGGCGGCGCTTGGCCGTGGTCCGCGGCAAATACCCTTCGAAAACGAACCGGTCGCAGGGCAGCCCCGAGGCGGTCAGCGCGGCAATCACTGCTGAGGGACCGGGGATGGGCACCACCCGAACGTTCGCGGCCACTGCGGCCCGCACCAGCGTAAAACCCGGATCGCAGATACCCGGCGAACCGGCATCGGTCAAGAGCGCGCCTGACTGGCCTGTACCAAGAAGTCTGATTAGCCTCGGTGTCTTGCGCGCCTGGTTCCGATCATGGTACAACTCCAGTGATGTGTTGATCTTATAGCGTTGAAGAAGGATCCTGGCGCGCCGGGTGTCTTCGCAGGCAGTCCAATCCACCTGTTTTAGGACGGCAATCGCCCGGAGGGTGATATCCTCCAGGTTGCCCAGGGGGGAAGCAACCAGGTAGAGAGTCCCCGAATCGTCAGCGTGCCTGGTCATCGTTTGACAGTAATAAGCCCGATTTTCACTTTTCATTTAACCGGGCGATTTCGGGCAGCATGCTCTTAAAACGATTGGCCTGGACGAGTCTCACAATGCGCCGAACCAGCTTGGGCTCAAACCCCGCTTCCTGCACCTCCCGTGGCGACATCCCCAGATCAAATAGCCGGTAGAGTATCCCGTCCATGAGGGCATACGACATCCCGATTTCGCCTTCGTCGGTCTGGCCCGGCCAGAGATCGGCCGAAGGAGTTTTCTCCAGAATCGATCGGGGAATTCTTAGATAACGCGCCAGCTGCCGCACCTGCGTCTTGTATAAATCGCCGATGGCGTTCATCGAGCAAGCGGTGTCGCCGTACCAGGTCCCATACCCGAGGAGGATTTCGGTTTTGTTGGACGTCCCCAGAACCAGCCGTTTGGTTTTGTGCGACCAGTCAAACAGAACGATCATTCGCAGTCTTGCCAGCACGTTGCCCTTGCGGACGCGGCTGCCCGGCGGGATCACGGCAAAAAAGCAATCGGCAAACGGGGTCAACGGCTGTTTGACAAGTTCGATATTCAGCCGCCCGGCCAGGAGCACAACATCCTTTTCGGAGCGCGGGTCGGATTGGGAATATGGCATGAAAAAGCCGGTGACCCGTTGTGGGCCTAATGCTCGGGCGGCAACTGCCGCACTGACTGCCGAGTCAATCCCACCCGATAAACCCAGGACCACTCCGGCGAATCTGCGACCTTCGACGCGGTCGACCAGAAAATCGGCCAAGATTTGTAAGGTCTTGGCGGGCTTGATGTTCAATTCCGGGGACCCAGCACGCAAGACTGCTTTCTTGCCGGCCATGACCGTCTTCCCCCTTCCTCCGGTACCCAGCGTCAAATGTATTAGTTCTGAACTACTTAGTAAAATGATTTCTCCTGGGAAATGATTGACAACTGGAGATCAGTCCCCATTATTTGACTGCCGAAAAGTGATGGTATTTCAAGGGCACTATTCTCAGTTCACGGAGAGGTAAACGATGGCCGCACTAAACAAAGTCATGTTGATCGGTAACTTGGGGCGGGACCCTGAGTTGCGTTTCACCCCATCAGGACGAGCCGTGGCGAACTTCTCAATCGCCACTACCGAGCGATGGAAAGATAAGGAGGGAAAAGACCAGGAGCGCACAGATTGGCATAATATCGTCCTCTGGGGCCGTCAGGCTGAAATCTCCAAGGACTATCTGCGCAAGGGAAAGCAGATTTATTTGGAAGGGCGTATCCAGACCCGCACCTATGACGATAAAGACGGCAACAAAAGATGGATCACCGAGATCGTCGGCCAGCGCTTCCTGATGCTGGGGAGGAAAGACGAGGGCGAAGCTGAGGAGTTTCCGCCACCAGTGGACTCTAGCGCCCAGCCTGCCGGACCCGCCACGGGCGACGAAGATCTGCCGTTCTAAGCTTGGGTCCCCATTTGCCATCGGGATGGTTGTTGACCCCACGTCCACCTCGCAGGTTGTGTGGGTAAGATCCCCGCGGCCGACCAGGGTAACTCTATCCGGCCGCTGACGATGACCGGGGAATGCGCGAGAATCGTCGCGTCCCTCAAATGCAGAGTAGGACAGCAGGTAAATGCCGGTATCCCGGATACCGCATTCTCGGTTTGATCGATTTGACAGCCACCCTCGGGCGGGCCTTTCCCGAATCCCTCGGTCTACCGGGAAGTTCTCCGGTATCGCGAGAAAACCAGGAAGATTATCACCTGATCGGCCACTGTTCATCCTCACCAACACTTGACCGGACAGCGGCAATTGCACACTTTTACCGGGACTGGAGAAAGCCGTGGCCGGGATGATCAAGATCGGTGGATTCTCGGTGGGTGAGGGCCATCCGTTGACCTTCATCCTCGGGCCGTGTGTTATCGAATCGGAAAGAACAACTCTGCTCGTGGCCGAGAGACTCCGTGCGCTGGCCGACCGTATCGAAAACCCGGTGATCTTTAAAGCCTCTTACGTGAAGGCCAACCGCACCAGTCTCAACTCCTTTACCGGCCTGGACTTCCGCGAGGCGCTGGCGATACTTGCCCGGATCAAAGAGGAATTCAACCTGCCCATCCTTACGGACGTTCACACAACCGAAGATATCCCCGCCGTGGCGAAGGTTGCCGACTGCCTGCAAATACCGGCCTTTTTGTGCCGCCAGACGCAGCTGATTGTGCAGGCGGCGCAAACCGGCTTGCCGCTCAATATCAAGAAAGGTCAATTCCTTTCCCCCACTGATGCGCGGCATATTGCCGACAAGGCGAAAAGCGGGTTCGGCGGGGTGATGTTCACCGAGCGGGGGACCACGTTCGGGTACGGCGATTTAGTCGTTGACTTTCGCGGGCTGGTCATCATGCAAGAGATGGGATATCCGGTGTGTTACGATGCCTCGCACAGCGTGCAGAAACCCGGCGCCGCGGGCGGACGTTCCGGCGGGGTACGGGAGTTTTTGCTCCCCCTGGCCCGGGCCGCCTGCGCGGTGGGGATTGACGCCCTCTTTTGTGAGGTACACCCCGATCCCGGGTCCGCGCTGTCGGACACAGAGACTCAGTGGCCCCTCGACCGGTTGGACGAACTGGTAGATAATGTCTTGACCATCCGCCGGGCCGCTGACCAACTACGGAGCACAGTTTGAAAACACAAGCAACCGTCCGCCGTCCGCCGCGGGCGAGACTAAAGAAGATTCGGCTGCTGATTTTCGACTTCGACGGGATATTCACGGACAACTTTGTGTACTTAACTCAAGACGGCAGGGAGTTGAAGAAGTTCTTCGTGCCCGACGGGGTGGGAATCTGGCTCTTACACGAGGCGAAAATACACGTGGCCATCGTCAGCGGAAACAACACCGAGACGACCAACGCGCGCGCCCGGAGGTTGAAGATCAAATACGTGTACCAGGACGTGCGCGACAAGACCGAGCCGTATGAACGACTAAAAAAGAAGCTCGGGCTTGCGGACGATGAGTGTTTGTTCATGGGTGATGACCTCACGGACCGGAAGATAATGGTCCAGGCAGGGATCTCCGTTGCCCCGCCGGACGCTCACCCAAAAATAAAAAAGATCGCCACCTGGATAACGAAAAAACCCGGCGGCCACGGCGCAATCCGTGAGGTGGCCGAGGCGGTGCTCCAGGCCCAGGGCCGGCTGATGTCGGCCTTTGAGGAAAAACCGGTTGGGTGATGAACAAATCCACGGTGACAACTCAGGCGAGCATGACCAAACGCCAGGAGTGTGCGCGCGCGGTAATCGCTGGCGAGGCGGCGGCGATATCCGCGCTCGCCGACAGAATCGACGAGCGCTTCGATCGCGCGGTGGAGACAATCTTACACTGCCAGGGGCGCGTGATCGTCACCGGAATGGGGAAATCGGGTTTGATCGGTAAGAAAATCGCCGCCACGTTTTCCTCCACCGGTATTGCCTCGTTTTTTTTGCACCCCGCCGAGGGAGCGCATGGTGATTTAGGCGTGGTCTCCGCCAACGATGTCGTTTTGGCGATCAGCAAGTCAGGCGATTCCGACGAGCTGGTGGACATTCTGCCTCCGCTTAAGCGTCTGGGGGTGCCCATCATTCTGATTACCGGCCGCACCGATTCCCCTTTGGCCCGGCGGGCAGATTGTGTGTTGGACGCCTCGGTGGACTCCGAAGCCGGCACGGATAATCTGATCCCCACGAGTTCAACCACGGCCGCCCTGGTGATAGGTGACGCGCTGGCCGTTGCCCTCCTGGACGAACGCGGGTTTTCGCTGGAGGATTTCGCCCGCCTGCATCCCAAGGGCCAGCTCGGACGCCGGCTGCTTTTGACAGTCGGGGATATTATGCATACCGGTGAGGACATCCCGATCGTGGCGCGGGATGCCCTGGTCAAGGAGGTAATCCTGGAGATGACCGCCAAGCGGCTTGGCTGCACCGCGGTGACCGGAGAGGGTGGAGAACTGGTGGGGATTTTTACCGATGGCGACCTGCGGCGCTGGGTTGAAAAAAGTGAAGACCCCTTTGCCGGCACGGCGGCGGAGGCCATGACCCCCCACCCGAAGACCATCTCCGCCGATGAACTGGCGATTACCGGGCTTAACCGGATGGAACAGCACAAGATCACCTGCTTGTTAATCATCAATGACCATAACTGCCCGACGGGAATTGTACATTTGCACGACATCCTCACGGCGGGAGTTGTTTAAATCTCAACCACCTTTCCTCCGTGCCGTTCGTCAGCCGATGAAAATAATGGAACTAATCCAGCCGAAGGTGAGTTGAACGGAGGCGAACAATAACGGCAACACATATATCATTTCCGGCCGGTCCAACCGGGAAACTGTTGGGGCTTTTCGGCCTGGCCGTGCTTTTCGTTCTCGGTGGCTGCAGCAAGCACCAACCGCCGAAATCGGAGCAGACAGTTACCCAAGATTTCCCGACCTCGCGGGCCAGGAACACGGTTACCATCTTCACCACGGCCGGGGTCAAGACCACCGAGATTTTTTCCGACAGCGTGATCAATTTTGCCGAGCAGGACTCCACCCAGGCCTACCAGCTACGCGTCAATTTCTACGATAACAACGGCGAGTGGACTTCGCTTTTAACCGCCGATTCCGGGGTGATTCGCGAGCGGACCGAGCATCTTGAGGTCTTTGGCCGGGTGGAAATCATCACCCGCGATTCGGTGCGCCTGGAAACTGAGCAGTTGGCTTGGGACCCGGACAGAGCAAAAATAGTCACCAGTTCGTTCGTCACGATCACCAGGGACGGGGATATCATCCGCGGCTGGGGCATGGAATCCGATCCCGACTTAAAACGGATCACCCTCAAAAGAGAAATCACCGGCCGGATAGAAGACTACGAACAGGCGTTGGATTCTACCTAAACAGACGTAGGGCAGAACCCGAAGCGGTTCTGCCATTGTGAATAGAAAGGCGGGACCACTGAAGGGTCCTACCCTACTGGGCTTTCTCCTCAGGTTGAAATTCAGTCCCAAATGTTGGATTCTCACGATCTGATTCCCATTGCCCCGGGTTATCCGCAATGTGCCGCCGGATGTCATTCAGATCTTCTTCATTTCGGATGATGTGCTCATAATAGTTGCGTTGCCATAAAGGTTGGCCCGAACGAGATAACAGTCGGTTGACCTTTATTGCGGTAATGGATTTGAATGCACGAACAACATCTCCGAACGTAGGGGCGCTGCTTGCTGTATCGTACCAGTACATGCAGAGCAGAATGTACTGGTACGATACAGCTTGCTGCGCCCTTGTTGGGCAGGGCAAGCCCTGCCGCTACGACGATAATGATACACACCGGTACCCCACCCAGAACGCAGGAGACTGTCTCAAAACTCTTTTCCTTGCTCGACATGATACGTGTTGGTATTTTGTGTTAGGTTATCAAGGGGGGTTATATGGGTAAGGAACTCCGGGCGGATTACACTCAGACGTATTTGCTTCCGCCGAGTTTAGAGGAATGGGTGGATCGGGATCATCCGGCCCGTTTTATTCGTGATTTTGTGTTGAGTCTCGACCTTGACGGGCTTGGTTTTGCCCAGCCGGAATGCAGTACTGGTCGTCCGCCATATTCAGTAGACTTATTATTAAGTGTTTGGTTGTACGGTTATTTGAACCGTATTCGCAGTACCCGCAGGCTGGAGCGTGCCTGTCGCGAGCATATTTCGTTGTGGTGGTTGACCGCGAGAGCCAGTTGATCGTCGCTGATGAGGTGGTTAACGCCGAATCGGACAGTGAGTTGCTCGTCGATATGGTTGAGGAGGTGCGGGAGAATCTTGGGGAGCCATCGGCCGAGACAGTTGGTGATGCCGGTTACTATTCGCCGAATCAACTGGCCAAGGCTGAAGCTCATGGTCTCGGTGTGTTAGTGCCGCTTCCTGAGACCTCGTCATCCCAAGGTCGTTTTCACAAATCTCATTTTCGCTACGATGAATCTGAGGATTTGTATATTTGTCCGTTGGGTCAGCGGCTGACGTATCAGGAAACTCGTTGGAACAGTCATCAGAAGTATCGGGTACGGCTCTATCGTTGTCGGCGGTGTCATGCATGTGCCGAACGTGGTCGGTGCACTCCGGGGCGAAAAGGGCGAGCCATTCTCAAGGGGAAGCATGACGATGCCGTGGCGCGTCAGCGGGAGAAACAGAGCTTGGCTTCGGTGCAGAAGATCCTGAGGTCCCGGAAGTCGATTGTCGAGCCGGTGTTTGCTCAGATCAAAGAACACATGGGCTTTCGTCGATGGACGGTGCGGGGTCTGGAGAAAGTACGGGCACAGTGGTCGATGATCTGCACCCCACATAACCTCAAAAAACTGTACCCCTTCTGGCGGGAAGGGAAATTGCTGCTTGCCCAGTAGCCGGGAAAAGCCATATCCAGCCTCTGAATGATGGATTTAACTTTCTGCTCTTGAGAAATAGCCGAGGGTGGTTCTTCCCATATGTCTTGCCGCAAAAAAACACGATTCTAAACCAGTTCCTGCAGCAGTTTTGAGACAGTCTCCTGCGGGGTGGGTTTCTTACTACTTATCTGAAGAAGATTGGTAGGGCAGAGGCCGAAGTGCTTCTGCCATTGGCCTTGCTGCCCGATTAGCCGACGCCCCGGAGCAACGACGTCCCGCCGTCGGATGTCGCATTTTCGGTGGGTCAGCACTGATATGTGGCGATACCGTGAGATGGGACTACCTCTATTAATTGGAGTTGCCATGACAACATTTACAGCAGATCCTCTCTCAACAAATATCCTGTTATCGATCCTCTCTCAACCAAAAAGTTTAAAACGGCAAGAACCTGCCTCCTTTTCCGGGGCGAAGTTTTTGCTTCGCGGCGATTTGTGAGAACATACTTTCTTAGAAGATTCTCAAGATAGTACACCGTATTTGTATCAAGGTCTGCCGAGACCAACTGCTTGTTGTTCACAACAATCATGCTAATCCACTCTACGCCATCGTCTACGAAGTCGCTTCCAATTTCATTGAGGATCTTGGCAAGAGAGTACAACACGGCGGGGTGGTGCCCCAACCGCTCAGCAACCTTTCGGAAGAACAGTTTTTCTCTGTCCTTCAACGAATGCCACTTTTTTGCATCCTTTTTCCAGTACTGCCACGCAAGAAGATAATTATGAATGATGTGGCTCGTGTAGTGAGGCATCCTGTTGTTTGTACATAGCTCCGTGACCTTGTCATAGAAGGCATTCCAAACAGTCCAAAAAGCCTCGTAGCTATTGAGGCGATCCTCTGCACTGATGAATTCTTGGAATAGGTCAGCTGCTCCTTGAGAACATTGAAAGTTTTCAATAAACGGACGCAAGTATTCATTGATTTTGTCAAGGCGCGCAGACAACACAAAGTACGCCAGTTTCTGCAAGAATCTGCTGACTACCGTGGGATCAAGCCTGTCGTCGTCCGAGTGTCGATTCTCAGTGAAGAGTCTCTTAGCAAACACTGTGAAAACGATGCTCAAGAAGCGATTGTGATCCTCACTAACTGTTCCGACCGGCAGGAGTTCGAAGGCGGTATTCAGGGTGTGCAGGTCCAACTTGTCTACATCTGCCAGCAAATCAAACTGAATACGATGCGAAACGGCTTTAATGAGCAGCTTCCGAAACTTTTTGCGAAATCGGGCGACGATTTGTGTCTCGGAGTGCTCATAAACTCCCTTTCCAAAGTTCTCTTTTTTGACTTCTTCTGTCACTAAGTCGTATTTTGGCTTCAGTAAGAGGTACGCAATTACAATGGAATTGGCCGCTTCGGCGTTAATGCCCCACAGACCATTAAACACTCCCCGTATTGCAAACGTCGATATTGCTCCCCAAGGGTTTAGCAGCAATAGAAGCAGCAGGGACTCAATCTGAGACTGTTCCTGAGGGAAATGCCGTATCAATTCTGGCAAGATAGTGATTGCCGGTTCGGTACCGTCTGCCGCTTGATAATGATATTTGTCAATCTTGAAAGGCGCGGATGCATATTCAACAACGATGTTCTTACAAAATGCCATTTCCTCGGCACTCAATCTGCCATGCATGTCTCTGATGAGGACAGCACAGGTATAGGCAGGAATGGATTGGTTGAACGAGTAATAGGTCTCATTTGGTTGGTCCTTCAACCCTTCGAGGATGGCCTGTGTCTCTGCTATTACCAGTTGAGGGTCGTCTTCATACTGCGCGTATTTCTGATACTGATCCGGTGTCTTCTTGAATCTGGAGTCAGACCATATCCTCAGGCTCATGTATTTCATCCGGTCGGCGTTTTTTTGCAGGGCCCGTTTGCTATACTCTTTGAGTTTCGGATCGATATCAGGACTTAATGCTATCACCTTTTGACCATCTACTTCCTCTACAGCGGGAGTCATTTTTCTCGAATCCATTCTGGCTAAGTAGAGTCGCCACGTCTTATCAGATGGAGTCTCTTTGTCTCTATCAGGTAGCTCCTCATAATGGCGGTCAATAATGCGCCATACCGCCTCTTGTCGTGCACGAGTGTCTTCGTCGCTCTCTCCCTCCAGCTTTGTGATCTGATATCTGAGTGCGAGATCCTCAAGTGAGGCAGTTCTATGGCTGTCATCACAAGCCATCAGCCTCTCGTCTTCGTGTAATTCGTTCTCCCCTCGAGTTGGGAAGTTATTCCGCAATGCTAATAGGTTGCCCTTCTGCTGTTGGTCCAACACCAGCCTAGCTGTGTCATATAGGAAGAACTGCTTTGTCCCAAAAAGAATCACAGCGAGACGAAACAGCTTGAAGGGTTGGGACAGAACCACACTTGTAACAACAGCAGTTAGCGAGGACGACTTGGAATTTCTGAGGAGGGCCAAACACCATCGCTCGCACTGTTCTTGGGTAGCAGTTTTCCCTGTTGCCAGCAACCACTTTTCCAAAGCCATATGAATCGATTCAAGAAGATGAGTGGAAACCTGTGTACCTCTATACGTGTTCCAGAGCCTGTTGCTTATATACTGTATGTTGGCCTTGGACTCATCGACATGCAGTGTCACTTTCTCTATTTCATCAGACAGTTCCGATTGGCTGTAATGCTCAATAGCGCGATTTGTAAAAGAGACGATGAATTCAATTGTATCTTGAGGTGCATGGCTTAGGAGCAAGAGTATCGGCGTCTGAAATGCACTGGCTGGATAATAGTCACCGTGATAATTCCGAAGTCCGAAGTATTTCTCAACGTCCAGTGAAAAGCCGTGATCCCTGTCATTTTTGCTGGGATTCCTTGACCAGAACAGGTCTGCCAATGTTAGCACATACTTTGGTAGACTTCGCGCAACCTCAGCGCTGTCAGTAATCGAACTGAGTATTCGCTTAACCATAGGATGGTATGGGTCTCGGTAGTCTATACGATTATGAGACAGGATATGATCGAACATCACTTTGAGTTCATTTGCTATTTCCGCGGCACCCTGCAATATCACCCGAAGCGTCTGGTCGGTCAGCTTATCACGACCATGAAAATAGACTCCACCTTTGTCCGCCAATTCATGGTAGTAGAAGAGCGCAATCTTGCTGGCCTTCTTAGTAGTACTTCCATCCTTATGCTTACTCGTCCAGTCAGTCAACATGGGGAGGATTATGTTAACGTGTTGCAGTCCAAGATCGACTCGATGCGTGTGAATAAAGTCTATCATCGAGTGCCACCCCGTGCCCTTGGGTCGTGTAAACAACGTTTGTAATGCAAGTGGGGATGTCCGCTTGATTCCTAAAACACGAAGGAATTCCTCATCTACATCTTTGCAGGCGATTCTCATGAGAAAGATGAGCCTGACCAGGAACCGTTGGTTGTTCTCTAAGAGTTTTGCTTCGGAAACTCGAAAGAAATTGGCAGAATGATCTGATAACAGAATCGAAACCCAGATTTCATCCTTCCAGAACTCCTCAATGTCATCGTCCGGCAACGCGGCCTCGATTAGCGATTGTACCGCATTACTGTGCGCCAAAAGTTGTTCAGACAACCAAAGCCTAAATGCCCTTCTCACCGGTAGAGAATGGCCGATCTCTCGAAAGAACCGAACGAAGTTGTCTGATTGACGGAAAGCCCTTTCGATAATCTTTTCTAAAGCCCACTCCTCGTAAATGTCATGAGTGATGAAGTAACCACCAGCGGCTGGATCATACCTAATAATGTCATCGGCATCCAGCTTTCGCAAGATGTCCTGGTCGTATCCATCGGGACGCACGAGCATATGGCCCTGGGTTGCCCTGGTAAATGCTATCCCGAGGAAACATTCTTCTCTTCTATGGTGGACATTGTCCTTTCGGTAGGACGTCTTTGCGATCTGAGAATCCCAGAGAGTGTTTTTGAATCCCTCGCAGCCAATGGCGTTGTCCAACATTTCGTAATGCCGCAAGTACTCCCCGAGATGAAAGGGATTCTGTAACAACTCAAGCATTCTCGCATTCGTCGGAAGGTTAAAATCGTACTTAATGGAGAGATTGGATAACTCCCGAGAGGACAGGTTATCAATGATCAGAGATTCGAACGTTACACGATAGACTTCAACGAATCGAAACCCAAGATCCCTTACGTAACTAAACCGCGTTGTAAAGACGACGCTCCATTGATTAATCAACAACTCGGAGAGAAGCTCTTGAAAGGCCGAAGTGTCTTCTATATCAGACAGTTTTTCGGCTGAATCAATAATAACATACTTTCTGTCTATTCCCGTGTGCGCTGTGACAAAGTCCGAAAGTGTGAAGTCCCCATAAGTGACGAACAGTTGATTGATTGAAGCAACATTGAACTCTGTGGCTTTGAAAACATAGCAAGGTGTATTCTTCTTAATTCGTGAGTAGAAATCCTTGATAACGGCGGTTTTCCCGACCCCAGCAACCCCCGTCAGAATTACAAATGGGGTTCTATTGGTAACCGCTTGAAGTTGTGTAATAATTTCGGTCCGTTCAACTTTGATCTGGCTACTTCCAAAAGGTATTGTCGATCGAATTGGTGTCAATATCGCTTCCGTATGTTGAGTCAATTCTGCAACAAGATCAAGTATGCTCTTGCCCAGGCTGAAAAAGTGCTTGGCGATGTGTTTATTTTCGTTCCGTGCCAGTTGTATTTCTAAATGGCTGGGAACTTTCCACTGAATCTCCACTCCCTGACTGCGAGCGGATTCCTCGATTTCGGTTTTGTATTTTGGGTCCTTCGTATCTTTGCGACTGCTTTCGGCGAACTCCTTATTGACATACAACAGGATCTTGGTGAGACCCTTGTTCTTGATCTTTGCCTTGGTGACCGAGTCGATAATGTCGCTCTTATTCTCACTAAGCCTTGTCTCGTAGAATTTCGCCTGAAAGCCAATCAGCTTGCCTTCATATTCAATAGGTTCAGTTTCTATGCCTGTTTGGTTCTTGTATCTGAATATTCCGAGTGGTCTATTGAATTCAGCACAAAACAACAAATAGCAGAGCCATTCGAATGACGCTTGCTCTTTTCCATTGAATTTGGCTTTGAAATTACCCCAGTTGATTTTTTGCATGTTTGTTGCCATTGAACTCACCACCAAGAAGCTGGCCGGTGTGGCCCCGACCTCTGGTCGGGGTTTCTAAGTATGTCGATTGATTTCTTCATGATCGAATTCGATGGCAGCGATCAAGAGAGGCTTGTCGCTTTTCCCTCTGCGGGCCCGGGCACTCCACCACCGCCAATCTGTTGCTTCTGACACCAAACCCCGGCGTACGGGATTATATTAAAAGTACTCGATTCCCCTACTCAGGCAAGCAATTTGATGCAAATTCCGGTGAAATCCGCCTACCGCCTGCCAGAATCCGGGGATCGCCAAATGATTGGCTTTTCACTGCCTCAGACACTCATTCTCAGAAACCCCGACCAGAGGTCGGGGCCACGCATCCTATCACCCCAGCAGCGTCAGGAAAACCCCCGCCGCGACGGCGGAACCGATGACCCCGGCAACATTGGGGCCCATCGCCGGCATCAGGGGGTTGACTTTCCCGTTGGTCGAATCGGAGACGAATTTCTGTACCACGCGGGCGGCCATGGGCACGGCTGAGACTCCGGCCGCGCCGATACAGGGGTTGAGCTTCTTTTTCTCGGATAAGAATAAGTTGATGATCTTCGCGAAGATTATCCCGCCAGCCGTGGAAAACGAAAACGCCACCGCGCCGAGGATCAGAATCAAAATCGTCTGGTGAGTCAAAAAGTGCGCGGCACCCATGGTGGCCCCCACCGCCAGGCCCAGGAAGATCGTGACAATGTCAATCAGCGCACCACCGGCTGTCTTGCGCAACCGCTCGGTGACCCCGCACTCACGCAAAAGATTGCCGAACATCAGCATCCCAACTAAAGGCGCGCACGACGGGATGGCCAGCGAGGCGATAATCCCGGTAATAATCGGAAACAAAATCGCCGCTGTCTGCGAAACCGGCCTCGCCTGGGGCATGTCGATCGCCCGTTCTTTGGTGGTCGTCAGCATCCGCAAAATCGGCGGCTGAATAATCGGCACCAGTGACATATAGCTGTAAGCCGCCACTGCTACCGGGCCCAGAAGATGGGGTGCCAGTTGGGCGGTCAAAAAGATAGATGTCGGCCCGTCCGCCCCGCCGATGATCCCGATACAAGCCGCTTCGCGGAAGTCAAAGCCCAAAAGGTAAGCGGCACCGATCGCCGCCACAAAAATCCCCAACTGCGCCGCCGCTCCCAAAAGGAACGTCAGCGGCCGCCCCAAAAGCGGTCGAAAGTCGGTTAAAACCCCAACGCCCAAAAAAATGATCGGCGGCAGAAGTTCGGTTTTGATTCCCTGCTGGTAAATCAGCGCGATAATGCCCTCACCGTACGATCCCATCTGGGCCAGCGGCAGATTAGCCAGAATCGCGCCGAAGCCGATGGGGATCAAAAGCAGCGGTTCATACTGCTTGGCGATCGCCAGGTAGATCAAAACCCCGGCCACCGCGAACATGACCCAGTTGCCCCAGCTCAGGTTGGCAAAGCCGGACTGCTGTAACAGCTCGATGACCGTATCCATGGTTCTGGCCCTTTAGGCAATCGTCAGAATCGGCTTGGTGGAATCGATCTCATCGCCCATCTCGACATTGATCGCGATGACCTTGCCGCCACAGGGTGACTTGATATCATGCTTGGCCTTCATCGCCTCGACCGCGGCGACCACCTGGCCTTCGGTGACCGTATCACCCACCTTAACCATGATATCCACGACCTCAACTGACCCGGCAAAGGAGGAGTAAACCGGGGTGCCGCTGACTGCTGCGGGAGCGGCCTGGGTTGCCGCCGGGGCGGCGGTGGCTGGATTAGCGGCCGATTCTCCCTGGGGTTCTACCGTGATCACAAACGTTCGCTTTACGCCGGCCTCCTCCACGGTGCACCGGGAGGTCACCGGCCCGGTGATCGCCGGTGCCGCAGCCCCGGCGGGAACTGAGGCGGGCGCGGGAACCGGCTTGGGCTCCTCTTTCTTCTTCAGCGGAATATCGATCTTCGCCTTGCCGGTGAGCAGGCGGATGCCCTCGTTGAGCTCCATCTTCTTGCCGGGGACCATCGCAGCCAGAACCAGGAAAGTATTGTGGTCGTTCACCGGCAGGTTCCGTTCTTCAAGCGCCTTTCTGGCGGGCTCGATATTCTTCGGGGCCGCTTCCAGCGGGTCCCCGTCGAATTTCGTCAACTTGAGCTGTTCCGCGGCAATCTTGACCACCTCCGGATCGGGGGGCAGCGGTGTCTTGCCGAAATAACCCAGCACCGCCCGGCCGAACCCGGCGTCGATCTTCTTCCAGCGTCCGTAGAGAATGTTGTTGAAGGCCTGCAGCCAGTACTGCTGACTGCCCGGGGTGACACTGGTCCACGCGCCGCCCGCTTCCACGACCACGGGGAACTCGGCGAGAACGTCACCGTATTTATCGAGGATACCCGCCTTGGCCATCATGTGCACGTTTGGCCCGATCGCCCCGCCCGGCATGGGGAAGCCCAAAACCCGCGCGTCGGCCGTGGTGGTCGTGGGGTTGAAGCTGTAATCCTTCATCAATTCGTTGAGCATGTCTTCGATGATCGGCATCTTGGAGGCGTCGATATCCAGCGAATACCCGGTTCCCTTCAGTCCATGAGCCATCGAGCGCACGTCAGGCTGAACCGTACCGCTGGCCATCGGCCGGACCGAAAGGTCGATCCCGTCCACTCCCCCGGCAATGCCGGCCATATAGCACGCCACCGCCGTACTGGCGGTATCGTGCGTGTGCTGCCACAAAAGCATTTCCGGTGGCATGATTTTCCGTAAACCGACCGCCGTATCATAGATTGTCTTGGGATCCGTGGTGCCGCTGGCATCTTTTAAGCAGATGCTGTCGATATGCATGCCGCTTTCCAGAAGTCGGCGGCCGATACCGATGTAGAACCCCGGCGTATGAACCTTGTCCGATTCAAACGGCAAACCCATCAGGGCGATACATACCTGGTGATGCATCCCGGCGTCGATAATCGGCTTCCCCGTCTTGACCAGGTTATCGACGTCGTTCATGTAATCGAAATTACGGTCCCAGGTGGTGCCGTTTTCTTTCATCAACTTGGCCTGCAAAGTGAGGCCCTCGATAGACTGGGTGGTCAAAGTCACCCCGGAGACTGAGCGGGTAAGAATCTGCAGGTCAACGTCCGGCCCGACCGCCTCACGAATCTTTCTCATGTCTTCAAAGGGGTCTTCACCGAGATAAAAGCACGGAGCCTGGTAGCGGGCCCCACCGCCAAACTCAAAATGGCGGACACCGGCTTCGGCGGCGGCTTTCATCGCTGGAAGAAAGTCATTCAGGCGGACTTTTCCCCCGAACGAACTCTGCAGGCCATCGCGGAAAGGGGTGAACATCACCCTGATCTTCTTGGGGGTCTCGGTGAAAATCATTTTATCTCCTCAATCTTTGTGATTCTTGTTCCCGGGTAAAGTGTGGACACTACCGAGGCCACGGCAGCGATAACAGCGGTATCAGCTCCCGCCGCCTTCTGCGGAAAAAGAACAATAATGACCCGCATCACCAGCGCCAGAAGCGCAAGCAGCAAGAATACCGCGATAAAAGCCGAGGCACAGATGACTAATAGGTCAGGTGATTCCATTTGCGAGTCCTCTGTAGCACAGTTGCCCGCCAACCCAGGGAATTATTACAAGTCAAACGACATCGGCCGTGACGCAACGACGCCGGACAACAATCCCGATTATACCGCACCGAACCTGAGCAATCAAGTGCCAATTGGGTCCTGGCAGCCCGGCCGGCTTTTTGTCACAGGCTCACCAAACGGGCAAGACAGAGAATTTGACAGGGCAGCGCCTTGAGCGGTAGATTCCCCGCTGTACGATCTCGGGGCAGGCCGTTTTCTGGTTTCCTCGGGTGTCCATCCGTCGGGCCCGCGAAACACACGCACCCATTTCCCGCTGTGAGCAGCGGGCCGGGGAAGAGCCGAGCAAGAGAGTGAAACATGGCCAATGGCGGTCCCAGGCAAGAAGAAGGGCTCGAGTCACACCACCAGTTGGTGCAGCTCACCGCTCGGATTGAGACTTCGCACGGACCACTTAGGGGAAAAGTAACCGTTTACACCGGGCCAACCCGCCTGGCCGAACTCGTCCCGCCACTGCAAGCGCTCACCGAGGGTTTGGTCGGCTTGGTGCTCAGCCGCGAACAGAGAGCAGGCCGGCAGATTTCGTGCAAGGCTGGGTGCGGGGCGTGCTGCCGCCAGATGGTAGCTCTCTCTGTCCCCGAGGCATTTTACCTCCGGGATCTGGTGGCTTCCCTCCCTGCGGAGAGGCGGCAAGTGGTTTCCGAACGGTTTGCATACGTGGTCGGCAAACTGGAGCGCCACGGGTTGTCCACCCGGCTCCAAAAATCGGATGTCTCCGATGAAGATTATCTACAAATCACGCAGGAGTACTTCCGGCTTCAACTCCCCTGCCCATTTCTGGAGAAGGAGTCCTGCACGATTTATCCCGCACAGCCGCTGGCCTGCCGGGAATATTTGGTGACGACGCCGGCCGCATGGTGTGCCGATCCTTACGCGCATCCGGTGAAAAGACCCAAGCCCGCAGTCGCCGTGCCGGTGGTCTTGGCGCGTCTGAGTGCCGACCTTTTTGGTTTGCCGGCGAGGTTAATTCCCCTGACTCTCGCCCTACGCTGGGCGGCAGATCACCCGGACCTCCATCAACGTACGTGGCCCGGCCGCTGGCTTTTCGAACGACTCCTGGCGCATTTTAACTCACCGGAAAGAGCCGATCCTGCTGACGATGGATAACACCGGTTCTCCCCACAGGTGAGGTGCTTTTACTGCGACTTGACAACGCATCGGTCAATCACCGGGCGCTCTTTTGGCCCCGTGTTGACAAGGGTGTTGTAAAAGGGTACTTTCGGCGGAGAATTCCAAAGGAGGAGTCGGAAAATGTCTCAACCGGGGAAAATTGCGTTGTGGTTTCGTGCCGTCCGGCCATTTGCCTATTCGGCATCGATCATTCCCGTTGCGCTCGGCGGGCTGTGGGCTTTCGGTGAGGGGCCGATCAACTGGATCAATTTCGTGTTGGCCATCATCGCCGGGGTGCTCTTCCACACCGGCACTAACCTGGTCAACGATTACTATGACTTCAAAAAGGGCGTTGACCGCGAGGGGACGTTCGGCTCGTCGGGCGTGCTGGTGGCAGGATTGATGCGGCCGCGACAAATCCTGTACGGCGGGATTTTCTCCTTTGCTCTGGGCATCGCCCTCGGGTTATACCTCGTCACCCAGGCCGGCTGGCCGATATTGGTGTTGGGGATCATCGGCTTTCTCGGCGGGTTTTTCTATACCGCCGGGCCGCTTAATTATAAGTATCGCGCGGTCGGCGAAGTCGGCGTGTTTATCATGATGGGCGTCTTGATGGTTCTCGGCGGTTACCTGGTGCAAAACCGGCCCTTTGACTGGAACGTGATCTTATTCTCTTTACCCATCGCCTTTCTCGTCGCCGCCATCCTGCAGGCCAATGACATTCGGGACATTGCCGACGACCGCGCGGCCAAGATCAAGACCGTGGCCCTGGCCGTGGGCAAAAAAACTGCCGGCCTGGTATATGATTTCATGGTCCTGGCCGCGTTTACGGTGGTTGTTTTCATGGTGGCCGTGGGGACGGTCTCGCCCTGGGCGCTTCTGGTACTTATCACCCTGCCGCTGGGGATAAAGAACATGAAGACCATCCATCAGGCTGGCGGTAAGAAGCCGGCCTCACTGGCCATGATGGACGTGGCCACCGCGCAACTGCACTTATCCTTCGGTGTATTGCTGTGCCTCGGTCTTTTACTGGCCAGGTTGGTGCCCTTTTAGCCTTGCCCGAACACGATTTACCAGGCAGACTCGTCGACCGCTCCTACGAATTTTTCGAACTCCTCGCAGGAAACGATGTCGCGGACCACGGCCGGCGTCTTGACCTTGACCGACTTGGTGTCCTTGCGGAACCTCTCGATTAAGTCAATCGGCCCGGCGTCACCCCGCAGCCGCGCAAGCTCATCACGGTACTTGATGTCGAACACAATGGGCAGCCCGACCTGCTTGCCGTACGTTGGATACGTGATACCCTTCCGCGTTTTGCTGAACGCGTGGATTAGATAATCGATGGTCTCCGACTCAATAAGCGGCATGTCGCCCAGGCCGATGACCATCGCCCTGCAGCCCTCGGGTAGAAACCGCAGGCCTCTCTCCAGTGAGGAGGACGTCCCCATCCGGTATTGCGCGTTGATGATGATCTTCATCCCTTGCAGCGGAATTTGCTGCAGAATTCTTTTGGCCTCATACCCCAGGACCAAGATTAACTGGTCAAGAGCTGCCGCTTTATAAGCGCGGGTCACGCGTTCGATAAGCTGCACGATGTGATCGAGGGTGAGCGGTCGCTTGACCACGGGCCGCCGTGACAACCCGCAGGCACAAACTAATCCGACAATCATTGAGACCCCCCTTGACGCTGCCGCGTCATCTTGCCATCCATGGCTCCCTCAATTTTATACGTCAACCAGAAAAACGCAAAACAATAATCCACAAAAGAGCAAAAAAGTTCCTCACCTCCGGTGGCGGGTAGCCCACCCTTCAGGGTGGGGTGAATCCAGAAATTAGCAGGCGCCAGGGCGGTTGACCTACGTAGTTGCGACCCGATCTGCCGGAGATTCCTGTGGGGCCACATCCATCTTGAACTGTAGATCGTGCAGTTTCCTGTATAGCCCACCCGCGCGCAGGAGTTGGTCATGCGAACCACGCTGAATGATCCGGCCCTGGTCGATGACCACAATCTCATCGGCACGGTGGACGGTCGATAAACGGTGCGCGACGACGAGTGTCGTGCGGTTTTGGACCAGGTTGTTGATCGCCTTCTGCACCATCACTTCGGATTCCGTATCCAGGGCACTGGTGGCTTCATCGAAAATCAGGATCTCCGGGTTCTTCATGATCGCGCGGGCAATGGCCAGCCTTTGCCTCTGGCCGCCGGAGAGCTGTACCCCGCGCGGGCCAATGGTCGTGTCAAACCCGTCGGGCATCTTTTCGATGAAATCCAGGGCATACGCCGCCTCAGCCGCGGCGGTCAGCTTCTCTCTTGCATAATCCGACAAGCCATAGGCGATGTTGTGCGCGACGGTGTCGTTAAAGAGAATCGTCTCCTGCGTGACGATGCCCAGAAGCCGCCGCCACGAATCGATCTTGAAGTTTTTCAAGTCTTCCCCGTCGACCAATACCCGCCCCTGTAGCGGATCGTAAAACCGCGCCAGCAAATCGCACAGCGTTGATTTTCCCCCGCCCGAAGGGCCAACCAGGGCGATCATCCGCCCTCTGGACAATTCCAGGTCGATATCCTGCAGTACCGGTCGTCCTTCACGGTAGGCAAAGGAGACATTTTCGAACACAATGCGAGCGGTAAACTTTTCTTTAGGCCGCGCGCCGGGGGAATCGACAATCGCCGGCGGCGTGTCCAGCACACGGAAGATGCGTTCGACCGCCGCCGCGCCCTCCTGGATTTTCACATGCAGGCCGGTGAGCGCCTTGATCGGCGCGATTACGGAAAACATTAAGATGAAGTACGTCATAAACTCATCGGCACTCAGCGAGACCCCGCCAAGCACCATCCGACCCCCGACATACAGGATGGCCACACCGGCAGCGGTGCCCAAAAACTCATTAATCGGCGAGTTGAGCACCCGCACCCGAGCCATCTTCACCATCTCCCGGAAAAAAGCCTTAGTCCACCGACGAAAACGCGCGGTCTCAAAATCCTTCATGGCAAAGGCCTGCACCACGCGCATGCCGGAAACACTCTCTTCCAGGATCGTGGTCACCTCGGCCATCTTCTCCTGCGACCGGCCTGAATAGCGGCGGATTTTCTTGCCCACGACAACCATCACCACCCACGTAACGGGCAGAACGGCCACCGCCAGCAAGGTGAGCTGCCAGCTGATCACGAATAACGACAAAAACAAAATCAAAACGGTCAGCGGATCTTTGACCAGCCGGGTAAACCCCAAATCGAGCATATCGCTCAGCAGGCCGACATCGTTGGTCACCCGGCTGATGATTCTGCCCGTGCTGGTCTTGCTGTAGTACGAAAGCGAAAGGTCGTGATAGTGCGAAAATAGCTCGTTGCGCAGCCGATAAATGACTTTCTGCTGTACCCACGCCACGATGATATTGTGCGTGTACAAAAAGATGTTCTTCAAAAGGGAAATGATGATGATCACCCAACACAGGCGAATCAGCGTTGATTGAGCATCCGCACGGCGCACCAGCCCGTCAAGCACGGACTTCACGGACTGCTTAATGCTATCGAGTTGCCCGCTCGTTGCGCCGCCGCCGGATGAGGCGACGTCCCACGCTCCGCCTGAGCCGCCGAACAGGGTGTTGACCAGCGGCCCGATCATCCAGATCAACATTGCCGAAAGCAGTACATAGATCAGCGTCGCCGTCACCGAAACAGTCAGTTGCGGAATGTAGGGCCGGATGTATCTTAAGAACCGTTTTAACATGTGATATGCCTCAGTCGCCAGCAAGTGCCTGCCGCTGAGCGGTATTGTCCGACCGTTCATCCCTGGAGGGTAGCGCCACCGTCGCGTCGACCATTGTTTCCTCGAGGATCCCGCGCAATGCTTCGATGATTTCCTCGGTCTTCACCGGTGCTGTTGATTCATCAAAAGCCCGGTCCAGCGCACCCAGCGGGCGGTATTTATTGATATTTGACACGACGAATATGCCGATTGTCGGAACGCCGCACGCGGTAGCCAGATGCATAATCCCATTGTCGTTGGAGAGGTAGGCAGATGCCGCGTGCAACAGTGATATTAAATCGGCAAAGGGCAACACCCCGGCCCAGGTGATGCCCCCGGGCGCGTCATCTCGCGCCGCCGCGATCGTTTCGCTTTCCGCCGGTCCCCAGACAAAAACGGGCCGGGCGGACAGTCGATCACCAATCCCCTCGGCCACCTGGAAAAACCTTTGCAGAGGCCAGCGCTTCGGTCCGTGCCCGCCCGGGTGGATGACCACCAGCGGTCCTCCCGAGGCGATACCATTAGCCTGGCGAAAATCGGCGCCAAAGGAGTTGACCGCTGAGACGTCCAACATGGGGCGAGGGGGGTGGTGAACCGGGGTGATCGCCCGCAGCAAATCCAGGTGCATTTCCACGGCATGGCGGGTGGGATCACCGGGTGGAACCGAAACCTCCAGCCAGCGCGAGGCGCCCTGCCGATCATACCCCACGCGGAAACGGCCACCGGAGAACGCGGTCGTCACCGCATGGTTGAATGAAAGCTCGAGCTCATCGGAGGCATCAATGACCAAATCGAATTCTTCTTTTTGCAGCGAGCGCACAAGCCGCCAGAGCCTCAGCGGGTTACGTGCGTAAGCCCGCTTGTCATAGGCGATGAACCGCTCGACTGACGGCAAAAACTCCGACAGCCCGAAAAAGCGTTTTGACAAGAGACAGAAGACCTTGGCCGGCGAGAAAATCCCCTGCAAAGAAATGAGGAGCGGACTTAAGAGTACCGCGTTCCCGATACGGTCATCAAGACGTACCACCAGAATCTTGCGCATCGCACGCAGGTCCGCCGCGGTCGGCCGGGATATCGGCTCCGGGGCCCGGCGGGCAATCCCGCGGAACCCGAGGTCCTTTAATCTGTGTTCCCACCGCTTGAGGGTCATATCCTGAATGTAGCTTCAGTCTGCGGCCCGGTCAAACACCATTACATGCCGCACCCTCCGCGGGCAGAATCGTATCGCGGTTCGCCGCTGTAGTCTTACCCTCCTGCCGCCCGGTTTCGCACTCCTAATCCATTAGGCCGACAAGGCGGCGCAAAGCGATAATTTCCTCCTTGCGCAGCTTCCGATACGCACCCGGTGCCAGATCCCCCACTGTCATTTTCGCAAAGGCAACACGCGTAAGCTTCTCCACGGGGGCACCCACCCAGGCCAGCAGACGCTTGACTTCATGTTTGCGGCCCTCGCGTATTTTTACCTCCACCGTTATTTCCCGTCCACGCTTCCGGCACACGTGTATCTCCGCACGCGCAGGAGTCTTATCGCCCAGGTTCACACCGGCTTCGGCGAGTTTCATTTTCTCCCGCTCAGGGGAACGAGCCACAACAGCGTGGTAAACCCGTTCGATCCCGTAGCGTGGATGCTGCAGCCGCCGGGAAAGCTCACCGTCATTGGTAAAAAGCAGCACGCCGTCCGTATCGAAGTCCAGCCGCCCGACCGGCGGCAAGTCGCCCACCGCTGGCGGCAGTATCGAATACACCGTCGGCTTGCCCCCTTGAGATCGGCGGGAGACAAGGCAACCGGGCGGTTTGTGAAAAACAATCACCTGTACCTCCGGCGGTGCCTCAACCGGGCGGCCGTCAACCGTTATCCGATCGACATCGGGGTCGATCGTCGCCCCGACCTCACTTCGCACGCGCCCGTTGATCCGCACCCGTCCCGCACGCACCAATTCGTCCGCCTTGCGCCGCGAGGCCACCCCGGCCCAGGCCAGAAAGCGATTGATGCGCATTGTTCGACCCATCGTGGCGGCAAAATTACCAATCGTCGACCCAGAATCAAAAAAACCGGCGGCCACCCGGATTTAGAAAGAACGCCTGGTTCGCCGGGTCCAGGAAAGAATCAACAAAGGAAGTCTGCCCAACCGGCTAATCTACGGCGGAGGTGAGAACCTTCTCGGCCGTGGGGATAATCTCCAGATCATGGTCGGTTTCCCCGGGTGGACCGGGAATTCCCGTAGTTTCCGCGGAGACCGGTTGGCCGGCAGGCACTCCTACCTGTTGACTTTCATCTTCCGCTGTCATCTCAGGAGCACTACCGGATTGGGGAACCTCTTCATCTGCGGTCAGACCTTGATCAACGGCCAGTTGCCCGGCTTCACTCGGCTTTCCCAGCAGTTTTTCCAGCTCCTCAACGCGCGGCAGTTCGCGTAAGTCGTTCAAGCCAAAGTAGTACAAAAACTGCTGCGTCGTGCCGTACAACAGCGGGCGGCCCGGCCGATCGGAGCGACCGACGATGGAGATGATGCTGCGCTCAAGCAGGGTGCGCAAGACACCACCACATTCCACGCCGCGGATTTTCTCGATTTCCGGTGTGCTGACCGGCTGGCGGTAGGCGATGACTGCCAGCGTCTCCAGAGCCGCGGGGGAAAGCCGCTGGGTCTTTGTGCGGGCTAAGAGGGCCTCGACGTAACAGGAGAACTCCGGGAGGGTGTACAACTGGAAGCCCCCGGCAATTTCTCGGACGCGAAACGAACCGCCGCTTTGGGTGTACCGCTCGTTGAGCGCCGCCAGGGCGTTCCTGATCTCTTCGGTTCTGCTCCCTTTAAGAACACGGCACATGGCCCTGGCGGGAAGCGGCTTGGCTGCGGCAAACAGCAAGGCCTCAACGGCATTGGTCAGTTGTCCGTTGTTCATCATCTTCCTCAACTCCTCACGCTGCTGCCGGGTACAGCCAGATATCCCTGAACGGCCCGTTCTGGCGCAGCCCGATTCTTCCCATACGCAAAAGCTCGAGCAACGCGATAAAGGTCAACACGATGATCGTCCGCGTCGGGTTGTCATCGAACAAATCGGCAAATCGCACACCGGTCATCCTCTCCGTCATCGACTCGATATACGACATTTGCTCTTCAACGGTCACCCGGCTGATCGCGACCTCGCAGTACACATCCTCCTCTACGCGATCCAAAACATCCTTAAACGCGCAGAGCAGATCGAACAGCGTAAAATCATTGACCAACTCGCTTTTGGTCATCGACACCGGGGAGACCAACTCGGAACGCCCGTAGGTATCCCGGTTGCGTTCTTCCAGGTCCTGCAAATGCAGCGAGACCCCCTTGTATTTCCGGTATTCCAGAAGCGCGCGGACGAGTTCCTCGCGCGGGTCTTCCTCTTCATCCAGCTCCGGGTCCCGGGGCAGAAGCATGCTCGATTTGATCCGGATCAAGGTTGCGGCCACCACCAGGTATTCCCCGGCGATCTCCAAATCGAGCGTCTCCATCACACGGAGATACTCGAGATACTGCTCGGTGATGCGGGCGATGGGAATATCGTAAATGTTGATCTCGTCTTTCTTGATCAGATAGAGCAAAAGATCAAGTGGACCCTCAAAGACATCGAGCTTGACCGAGTGCAGGCCGCCGTTCTTGTGGCCGTTGCCTCCGCCGTCGGCCGTCGGTGTCATCTTTGGCCGTACTTGTTCCATCCGGCTGCCTGTGATTTTGTCCCCCCTCGGCATTAAATAATCCGGCCTGTAGCCTCGCGCAAGCAATAAATTGGTGCCTCTCTGACCGCACCGAGTGAAATACGCTGTCGTGGTCTGCTGTCTGATCCGGCGTTATGCCGCCGCAGAAACTCGCCGGTTAACCGCCAAAGCTGTTGACCGCTTCGTCAAGAGAGTCGAAGACCTCAAAGACAGTAGTCAGCTTGGCGATGATCATGATTTTTTCGATTTTCTTGGTCAGATTAGCCAGCCGCAAACTCCCGCCGGCATCGTTGAACTTTTTCCAGTGATGGATCAAGATCGCGATTCCCGAGGAGTTCATCCAATCGGTCCGCCCCAGGTCCAGGACCACCTTGTGCTGTCCGCGACCCAAAAGAGCGTACAGTTTTTCATCCAGTTCGCCGGTATCGGCCCCGCCCATCAACTTGCCCGACGGCTCAACGACCGCCACACCGTTTTTTTCGTATGTCTTGACCTTCATGCACAGACCTCCAGTCCATAGTCAAGCCGCATATGCCGCTACGCCGGTCCAGCCAGCGGGGTAACCCTGTATACCACCTCTCCATCCCGCCTGTCAATCGAGGATTGACTTTTTTTGCGCCCATTCAACCGGCTGGGCGCTCCCGCGTGGTCAGGAGGACGCACCCGCCGGCCGATACATAAAATAACGAGTGCAGCAGTTGAAGGACAGAGACATGCCTTCGATTCTGGTTGTTGACGACAAGGATTCCGTCCGCAAGATGCTCTCGGAGACCTTGCAGGCGGAGGGCCACGAGGTCGAGGTCGCCAAAAACGGCCGTACCGCCGTGGAGAAGGCCAAACACGGACGCTTCGACCTGGTGCTGACCGACCTGAAAATGCCGGAAATGGACGGGCTGGAGGTCCTGTCGCATATCAAGGAGTCCAACCCGGAAACCGCGGTGATCGTGATGACCGCGTACGGCACGATCGAGGACGCGGTCAAGGCAATGAAACAGGGAGCCTATGATTTTTTGACCAAGCCGTTTGACCCCGACCGCCTTTCCGTCATCATCCAACGGGCCCTGGAAAACCGCAGGCTGCTGGCCGAAAACGAACTGCTGCGTGAAGAGTTGGCCAGCAAGATGGGATACAACCAGATCATTGGCTCGGCAGAATGCATGAAAGCGACCGAACGCTTGATCAAGAAGGTTGCCGGCGCGGACACGACGGTACTCTTTGAAGGGGAAAGCGGTACCGGGAAAGAGCTCTTTGCCGCGGCAATCCACCACCTCTCCCCACGGCAGGACAAGCCGTATGTGACCATCAACTGCGCCGCTATCCCCCGCGACCTTTTAGAGAACGAGCTATTCGGATCGGAACCCGGAGCCTTTACCTCTTCCCACACCCGGAAGCTGGGCAAGTTGGAGATTGCCCACGGGGGGACGGTATTCCTTGACGAAGTCGGGGATATGGACATGGCGCTGCAGGCCAAGCTGCTGCGGTTCTTGCAGCAGCGCACCTTCGACCGCCTGGGCGGAACCAAGATGATCACGGTCGATGTCCGCGTAATCGCCGCGACCAACACTGATCTGAAAGCCGCCTGCGCCGAGAAAAAATTCCGCGAAGACTTATACTACCGCCTTTCGGTATTCCCCATCAGAATCCCGCCCCTGCGGGAGCGGCGCGAGGATATCCCCAAACTTGTCGAATACTTCGTTAACAAGTACTGTGCCGAACTCAAAAAACCGAAAAAGAACATCACCAAAGAAGTGCTCAAGCTCATGGACCGCTACCACTGGCCGGGTAACGTCCGCGAACTCGAAAATACCATCGAGCGGGCCATTATTCTCTGCGAAGGGAAACATATCACCCCCGAACACCTGGCCATTCGCCTTCCCTCAACTGAGGAGATCCGCCTGCGCGAAGGCGCGGGTTTAAAAGAGGTGGGGCAGCATGCGCAAATGGTGGCGGAAAAGGCGATGATCTTGCGGGTGCTGGAGCAAACCCGGGGCAACAAGCGCAAGGCCGCACAGGTATTGAAGATCGATTACACCACGCTCTTTGAAAAAATGAAGAAGTACGCTATGGGCTACCACCAGTGACTTCACAGCAACACCTGTGCCAAAGCACCGCCGGAATCCGGCCCGGATAAGGAAAAACTCAGAAAACAAAAAAAATGAACTGTTTGGGGGCGGCGCACAATTTTTGTCTTGACATCTTGGCGGCGCGCAGTTAATGAAGGAAATCCTCAAGGGTGCCGATGGTTATAAAAAACAAGGGGCACCCCTGAGGGTTAATTGGGGGGAGTTTCAAATAGGTTCAACAACTGGGCTCTTACCCCAGTGTGTTGGGGTATCGTTCTCCAGTTTTACAGAATGCCGATCTCCGGGCTCAAGCCGGAGGGTACAAAAAGAGATCAATAACTCGCTTACTGCAGCTCGCGGGGGAGGGCAGAAGCAAGCCCACGTGGGCACGGTTTGTGACATCGCTCAAGGAGGAGTAGATGGCAAGAACCGAACTGAAAAACCGTATTCTGATCTGTGTGGAATGCGGAGAGGAATTCGTCTTTACCGTCGGGGCCCAGGAGTATTTTCAGGAGAAAGGGTATCACCAGAGCCCCAAACGTTGTAAGGCCTGCCACAGCAAGTACAAACGCGAAAAGAAACCGGTTCGCGTCTGAGGACCGCCGGCTCAACGGCGGACTCAACTCACCGCGGCTGCCCGGTCACGTACCGGCAGACCCGCCTGCTTTCACCACCCACGGGTGATCGCCACGGCGTATGCTCCCCGCCGCGCGGGTAAGATTGCATATCTTACGATGCCGGCGCACCGGGATCACCTCGTTTCTCTCTCAGCGCGCAAGGAAGTGTTCGCTGTACCAATTGATAAGTTCCTGCCCACAAAAAATAATGAACAGTGCCGCGAGGACAAGAAACGGTCCAAAGGGCAAGATACGTTCCCGGCGAAAGCGTGCGGAAACGCAAAGCACCACCAGCGAAGTCAAAAGGCCCAACAGAGCCGAAAAAGCAAAAACCAGAAAGACCCGTAGCGGGCCGATAAACGCCCCCAGCATGGCGGCCAGCTTGATGTCTCCCCCACCCAGACTCTCTTTCTTGAAAATGGCCCGGCCCAGCAAACCCAGGGCAAAGAAGGTCCCCCCTCCGGCAAGAATCCCCAGCGCCGAGGAAGTAACCTCAAGATGACCGCTTAGAAGAGAAAACACCAAGCCGAGGGCAATTCCCGGCAGGGTGACCACGTCGGGAATGATCCCCCATTCCAGATCGATGAAAAATACCACCACCAGGGCGGCCGATAAGAGCCAGAACCCGGCAGCGCTCACCGTAAGCCCATACCGCCAGTAAAACAGCCAAAACAGTGCCGCTGTAACCGCTTCCACCAGAGGATAACAAAGAGAAATCTTCGACCCACAGTGGCGGCAACGCCCCCGCAAGATCAGGTAAGACAAGACCGGGACGTTCAGATACCAGCGAATCGTCACGCCGCAATCCGGACAGGATGAGCGGGGCGTAATCAGCGACTTTTTTCGCGGGAGACGGTAAATGACCACGTTTAAGAAACTGCCCACCGCCAGGCCCAGGATGGCGACGAAACATCCCACGATGGGGTTTGAGCTTATCGTTCCCATTGCCGCATCACTGCTGCGTCTGGACAACCACCGTCTTGCCCGGCGAGGGGCGTAACGGCTTCTGCAAGACCCAAACGTGAACGGGCAAGAGCGGCCGCACACGTTTCAATACACCGCGCGGGATGGACGAAAGCCAGCGCAACCGCCCGATCACATCTGTCGCGGCGTACACCTCCGGTCGACGGATAATATCCACCGTATAATCGAACACCGAAAAGCGGTGCACCAGCTTCTTCAGCCGGCGATACGATAAGAGCTTTACATCATAATCCAGGTCCGCCCCCCGTAACTTGACATAGATATCGGCCAACCGCGGCGGCAGCCAGGACAAGAACGGCAGCTTGTAATGCCCTTCGATGATGACATGCCGGGTGCCGGCCCCGAAATAGCAGATTCCTCCCGGCCGCAGCACCCGATATATTTCATTCATCAAGCTGTGCCCATCATCCACGTGCTCATATACGTGATTGCACACGACAATCTCGACCGCCTTATCGGCCACCGGCATCCGGCAGGCGTCACCGATCACAAACGACATCTTCGCGGAAATGCGGCGGTCACTTCGCGCCCGGTCGGCGCCGGAGCGCAATGCCACACTGTCCAGGTCAAAGGCCACCACACGCCGGCAGACCCGGGCAAATTCACCCGCGATGATCCCGGTCGATGAACCGACTTCCAGGATTGTCGATCGCTCCACCTCCAAACCGGCGAAATGACGCAGGACCGCCAGGATCTTGGCTGCTTTCTGCTTCCGGCCGGTGGATTCAAACAGGATGGGGAAGCGCTCGGCAAATGTCCCGAGCCCTTCATTACGCCGCGTGCGTCCAACCTCGGGTGTCGAGGACGGGCTCATCATTTGGCTCTTTCCCCTAAACGATATAATACCGACAGGGCAAAAAGCGACGGAGATATCGCGGCCAGAAGCTGCCCCGGACCGCGCAAAAACCTCCAGCGCGGGGGGACGAGGGAAACCGGACGCATATCGGTTACGCGCAGCCCGACGCGCGCGAAAAGCCGCCGGTGCTCCGCGGGGTTGAATATGGTCAGCGGAAAATCGATCCCCCCCGGCCCTTTTCCCAAAAGCAGGATCGACAGGCGGCGAACAAGGTGATACTCGCAGGGCAGCGAAACGATTATTTCTCCCCCCAGAGCCAGGGCACGGCGCATCTTATGCAGGGCGGCCACCGGATCGCGCAGGTATTGCAGTGTCTCCAGGCACACGATAATATCATATTGTCCTTCGATTGGCTCTGTATCCAAATCAACTAAGGCTGCTCTGATACCCCGTTCACCGGTCCACTTCACCGACAGCGGGGAGACGTCAATGCCCGATACTTCGTATCCCAGTTGAGCAAAGAACGCCGATGCCAATCCCCTGCCGCAGCCAATATCAAGGAGGCGCCCCTCTCTTTTGCGCAACATGCCGGCGGCTAAGGAAGCCCGTTGCAGGGTGCGGGCATCAGCCGAGGTGCACTCGCGCGTCCGCCAATATTGGTCAAAAACCTTTTGTGGCGACTCCTGGACAATCTCAGGGGGCAAAGCCAACCTCACTCAGCGAAAAGATCCGCCGTTTACCGACTTGCAGCGTCGCGCGGCAGAATATCCTGGCCGCACGCGCCGGGTCAAGCAGCTTAAGGGCCGCCTTCCTGCCGGCAGGATTAACTGCACTGCCATGCGCTGCATCGACGAGCGCTCGGGACAGTGACCCGACATCACCGGGTGCGACTACCCGTCCCAACTTGAAACGTCGCACAAAGTGTCCCAGATCACCGGTATCATACACGACAACCGGGGAACCGCACTGAACGGCCTCGGAAAACACCAAAGGCAGGCTGTCCGCATAAGACGGTATAACTGTCGCCCGCGCACTGCGGTAATAGCCAGCCAGCGTCGCCGTCGGCACCCCAACCAGGATTCTCACCCGGCCGGAGAATTCAGGCGCGGCGGCCATTGATGTCAATTTCGGCAGTTCAGGCCCCTCGCCGACAAAGACAAGTTCAAAGCCATCTAACTCCGAACCGGCCTGGTCAAAGGCAGCCAGAAGATCGAATACTCCCTTGTCGCGATGGATTCGTCCGGCGTACAGAAAGTACTGGCGATCACCTCGATTTTCCGGGCAGGATCGCGGATCGTCCACCAGGCGGCGGAAACTCGCCAGGAACCGGCAGCGCCGCCCGGAAAGCTGTCCTGCCGCTTTGGCCAGCGCGAAGCCATCGGCAAACACCTCCTCGGCGTCGCGCAGGACTTCCTTGGTCAGCCAGCCGAAAAGCGGCTGGCGTGCCCAGTTATTGATGTCCGACCCCAGGCACCAGACCGAGTACGGTACCCCCCACTTCCGCGCCGCGCAACGGGCAAACCACCCCGAAGGCAACGCCCACAAGGCCAGGATATGATCGATGGCAAAACGCTGCATCAAATCATCAACGCCCTTTTTCCCCTCCCGCACAAAACGATGGATTCTCCACCAGGTCCGTGGGGCGAGCATGTTCCAGGAGCCGATTGGCGTGCCGCCTCCGGTCGATCCCAAGCGGAACCGATGAACCCCACACTCCTCTTCTTCAGGCGGGGGACCGTACAGCGGTGTTGACACTATAACACACAGCCCAAGGGCCTCCAGCGCACGCACGAAATCAGGCACAAACGGCGCGGCCGGATCGGACGCGTCTTTGGGATACCGGTTGGTGATCAGCAGTATATTCATCTTCTCCGGCATTGTCGTGGCAAGCGAAGCGGGACGACCTCATCAAGTCATTGTTTCAGGTTTTGCCCTCATCTTGAGTCGGCGGGTCATTACCGGGAATCAGATGAACCCGTTCCTGGCACCAGTTCTCGACGCGCCGGACGCCGGAGAACCCGCCGAGATGTCCCTTCCTGCTCGGCTAACCGTCTGGCCAGCTGCTTGTTTTCGCGCTGAATGCGAAACAGTTCGCGATGGATGCGCACCAGTTGCGTACCCAGAAAGCCGAAAAGCGCAATCTGCAGCCCGGAAACCAAAAGGATGACCACCAGGGTAATCAGCGGCCGGTTCGGGTTTAAGTTGCCGGTTTGCCACAGATAAATCAAATGCGTTCCGCCGAGCAAACCCAAGGCGACCAGGACAGCCCCGACAAAGCCAAAGAGCATCACCGGGCGTTCGAAAAAAGAAAACAAAAGGTGCGAAACGACCGTGGCCTTAAGCAAAAACTTCGACTTGCCCTTTTTGCGGCCGGTCAGGACCGCCGGTATTTCGAACGGAACAAAACCGGCGGCCACCGCCTTGGAGACAATCTCCAGGTTGATTTCTTTGCCGTCGGAGTCTAAATCCAGCGAGTCGAGCACCTCGCGCCGGTAAGCCCGCAGGATGCCGGTGACCGTTCTGATTCCTCCCGGCATGGCAAATCCCAACACCCGGTTCCCCCACCGCGAAAGGAAAAGGCGCCCGGGGGGTACGCGTTCGATGCCCCCACCCGGCGCGTACGGCGAGCCGATGACGAAGTCGACATCTGGGTGAAGGTCGAGGGTGCGCACCATTTGGGCCAGGTACTTCGGCTCGTAGCTCAAGTCCGCATCAGTCGTGAGAATGTAAGCGCCCGCCGCCACGGCAAATCCCTGGCGCTGGGCATATCCCCGGCCGCGGTTGGGAGTGTAGGAGATAACCTTTAACCAGGGATGAAGCTGTTTTGCTTTGTGCAGGACGTCTTCGGTATCGTCGGTGGAGCCGTCGTTGACTGCAACGATCTCAAACGGCCGCCCCAGTGGCTCCAGGGCATCGGCAATGCGTAAAAGCGTTCCCGGCAGGTTATCCGCCTCGTTGTACATCGGCACAACAACCGAAATCTCGGGCACCTCTCGCCCAGTTTCTCGCTGGATATAACCTTCCCCGCCGGGCATACGTTTCCCCTCAGGCCGTCTGCAAAAATCGACCCTTTATGGCTTATATCGGCGTATTTGATGAATCGTTGTAGGGGTGCACGGCCGTGCACCCCCCTCATTCCAGCGAAGCCGGAGCGGGGGCGTCCCTCCCCCCATTCCGCCGCCGGGACGGCGGCGCTCCAAACAGAGGTATTCGAATGCCCAATGAATTACTTCAGGTATTCACAACACGTGCTGGTATTTGAAGCCGGTGCCGGTGTTGAAGATAACGACTCCCTCTGAAGGATCAACTTTCTTGGATTCAAGCAAGCGAATCATGCCGGCCAACGCCGCCCCACCCTCCGGGCAAGCATAAAGTCCGGCAAAACGGCCGAGCAACTTCACACCTTCCCGCCATTGGTTCTCACTGGCTGTGATTGCCTCACCCTTTGTCTCACGGATCGCCCGGAGAATGAGAAAATCCCCTACCGCCTGGGGAACGCGGAGACCTAAAGCATCGGTCTGCGGGTCAGGCCACGGTTCGGCGAATTCTTTGCCGGCAGCGAATGCTTTCACAATCGGCGCGCAACCTTCGGCTTGAACGGAAACCAAACGTGGCCGGGAGGAGTCGATCAGCCCCAACTCTTCCAGTTCATCAAAGGCCTTCCACATTCCAATCAAACCCGTCCCGCCGCCGGTGGGATAAACGATCACCTCCGGCAGCTCACCGTTGAACTGTTCATACAGTTCGAAGCCCAGTGTTTTCTTGCCTTCCAGCCGGTACGGTTCTTTAAGGGTCGAGAGGTCGAACCATTCGTCGGGGTCGCACTCGGTTCGCATCAATTCAGCGGCGTCAACGATCGTTCCGTCAAGGGTGGTCACCTCGGCGCCGCATTGGCGGCATTCCTCGATAAAAGCATCTCCCGAATCGGCGGGCATAAACACGCGAATTTTACATCCTGCCGCGGCCGAGTACGCGGCCGCCGCCCCACCCGCGTTCCCAGCCGTGGGCACGCAGAATTGCTTTATCCCGTATTCAATTGCCCGGGAGATCGCCGCCGACATCCCACGGGCTTTGAACGATCCCGATGGATTAACTGATTCGTCCTTGATAAACACGTTTGCACACCCGAAATATTCACCCAGCCGCCGCGCGGGCAAAAGCGGAGTCCGCCCTTCCCCCAGAGAAACAATGTTTTGGACTTTCAAAACCGGCAATAGCGGCCGGTAACGCCAGATCGAATCATTCAAGGGAGCAGTAAGTGTATCATCAGTCAGAGGCATGCCGTGATGCAGGCTATACCTGGCCAACAGTGGTCGTCCGCATTCGCAAAGCCGCTGGACGACCGACGAATCATACTCTTTATTGCACAAGCCACAACACAGTGTGTACTTGGTAGTCATTTTTGTTCAGTCAACCGAATGTGCTTCTCCGGCCCAAAAGATGCAGTCCAGGTTTGGGGATGGGGCCGCTTACTCATCTTCGACGACGACTGCTGTACCGTACGCCAAAAGCTCAGCCGCTCCGGTCATGACCGCAGAGGTGGCAAAACGCAGGGTGACGATGGCGTTGGCGCCCATTGATTGCGCCTCGCCGATCATCCTATCCAATGACTGCTCCCGCGACTCGGCCAGCATCTTCGTATAATCGGTCACCTCACCGCCGATGATACCGCGCAGCACCGCCATGATATCCCGTCCCAAGTGCCGGGCGCGCACCGTGTTGCCTTTGACCAGCCCGAGCGTGCGGACGGTCCTTTTACCGGGGACTTCATCGCAGGTGGTGATAATCATCGCTCGACCTCCTCGTAGCGCTCATGCCGGCGGGCAAAATACCGCTCGCGCGCGATCGAGACCAGCAAAATGATGATCCCCAATGCACCGACCCCCATTCCCAGGCGGGCGATCAGCGGTTCTTCGGGATTCAAAAGAAAATCCGAAGTAAAATGAAAAGCACCGAATGATAGTAGGATAATGAGTCCCGCGGATAGGAATAACCATCCGGCACCGCGTTCGATTTGGCGGTAGATTCCCTTCCAGTATCCATCCCAGATCTTGTCGGGCAACTGGACCAGGTTCATCCCGTCGGTCACCTCCTTTAGTTTTCGTTGGGCGGCAAGCTCGGCTTTGAGTTCGGAGTCGCGCTCAATTAGCTGTAAGAACTCTCTCTCTTCGGCCGAACTCATCAACCCATCGACATACCGGCTGACTTCGCGCGCCAATTTATCTTTATCTGACATCACCTTACCCCTTGCTCGGGGCCCTCCAGGATTTCCCGCAGCTTCTTGCGGGCGTGAAAGAGCCGTGACATGACACTGCCCTCGGGGATTCCCAACTGCTGCGCGATATCTTCATAGCACATATCCTGAAAATGTCTCAGGATAATAATCTCCCGAAACTTAAATGGCAGCTTCTGGATCCCATCCCAGACACGTTTTTGGGTTTCGGTCTCATGGAGGATTGCCTCCGGATTGCCCAATGCGGTCCGGCGGCCCTCTTCCCGCGAGCGCACCTCCTCGGCGTGGCGCACGCGCACCTCCCGGTCACGCAGGCAGTTCTTGCAGAGATTGGCCAGTACCGCGTAAAACCAGGGCCAGAACGGACGGGCCGGATCAAAGCGCCGCCGGCCTTTCCAGACACGAATAAACGCCTCCTGCGATAAATCCCAGGCGTCATCGTGGGAACCGACCAGTCCCAGCGCGACGTAATACGCCCGCCTCTTGTACTTTTCCACCAACAGGTGAAACGCGCGTGTTTTCCCGCGCGCGCATTCGGCCAGAAGTCCTGCATCCTGATCGGCTGCCGGTCTTTTCACCGTTGCCTGAACCAATTCCGCCACCAGGGTGTCCATCTTTCGGCGCCTCCATTCAGATTACCCCCCAACGGCGCCGGTATTCAGAATAATTACCAGTCGTTGTTAATTTTAGCGGAATCGGCCACCTTTTGTAAATAAATTCTATCAACCCACTTCCCACGATTGAGACTGCGGTCCGGTGCCGCACCCAACAGCCGCGCCTGAGAATCAGCACAAACCGGGCACATAGGTAACAGAATACCATGTAGCCCACCCAACGGGTGGGATCTTTTCATTTTGCCTGAGGAGGTGAATTCTGGACTGTGCGAGGGGACACGTGCACATTCAAATCTTGTGGACAACAGATGTCATGAGACTATCCAAAAAGTGAATTTGCGGGCCGCAGACGTCGTCTCTGCCCCATCTTTTTGTGCTTGGCGTACGTCCTCAGGCTGTGACAAAAGTTGTCCGAGGTGCCGGTCAGCCCTTGGGCTGACGGATGGCCGTTAACGGCCATATTGCCTAACTTGATGTGTGGTGGCATCGTCGAAACCACGCCTTTTGTTCTGCGAAAGGTTCAGGGGTTCCGACCTACGCGATCTCAAGCTTATGGCACAGCCTCTCCTCGTGCGCCAAGAGGGTGTTTTATCTCCCCGCACTGAAGTCGGGAATATAATCAAAGACCCGCCCCCGCACTACCGCCCGAACTCGATGCCGAGGGCCTCGGCGGTGCGGACGAGCTGGCCGTCGGGATCGACCGCCTTGAATGAGCCGACGGCTTCTTCGATCTTGACCGAGTCGATCTGGTAGTCCCGATAACACACCATACGCCCAAACCGTTCCTGCTTGATAAGCTCAACCGCCTTCACACCGAAGCGGGTGGACAGGATGCGGTCAAACGGGCTGGGCGTGCCGCCGCGCTGCAGGTGGCCGAGCACGGTCACCCGCGTCTCCATGCCGGTTTTGTCAGAAATCTGCGCGCCAATTTTTTGCCCGATGCCGCCCAATCGTTCAAGTTTGTGCGCGGCCTTTTTTCCCTCCAGGACGGTCACATCCCCCCCAATCGGCCTGGCGCCTTCGGCAACGACGATAATCGAAAACTTGGCGCCGCCCTCATTCCGCCGGCGAATCTTGTCACACACCTCGTTGATGTCATAGGGGATTTCGGGAATCAGAATAATATCTGCGCCACCGGCCAGGCCCGATTCCAGTGCAATCCAGCCCACGTAACGCCCCATCACCTCCAGGATCATTGCCCGGTGATGCGATTCGGCGGTGGTGTGCAGTTTATCGATGGCCTCGGTGGCGGTGAACACAGCCGTCCGGAAACCAAATGTCGAGTCCGTAGCCATCAGGTCGTTGTCGATTGTTTTCGGCACGCCGACGACATTCATGCCCTTGTTGAAAAACCGGTGCGCAATCTTGAGCGAGCCGTCCCCGCCGATGACAACTAACGCGTTGAGCCCCAGTTTCTTGTAGTTCTCCACCGCCTTTTCCGAGATATCGACAACCACCGTCTTGCCGCCCTTGGTCTGTTTGTGCTCGAACGGATTGCCGCGGTTGGAGCTGCCGAGGATCGTGCCCCCACGGGGTAATAACCCGCGCACGTCCTTCAACTCGAGGCAGCGCGTCTTACCGGGAAGCAAAAGCCCGTCAAACCCTTCCTCAATGCCGATGACTTCCCAGCCGTGGTTTATGATTGCTGTCTTGACCACGGCCCGCAAAACCGCGTTCAGCCCCGGGCAGTCTCCGCCGCCGGTCAGGATCCCGATGCGCTTGAAGTCCTTTTTCGCCCGCGTTTTCTTGATCGCCCTGGATCGCGCGGGAGCCTTTTTCGCTCTTGCCTTCTGACTGGTTGCTTTTTTGGTCGGCATATTCCCCTCCCTCAAAAAATCTCGGTATTATCACCGCAGCAAATTACCGCAGACTCCCTCGTGCGCCAACAAGAATACAACCGGGCGGGTTGCAAACCCGCCCCTACAAGGTCAGGACGGGTGGCCCACCCCGCCACAGGCGGGCGGTGGGTTAGTACCAACCCGGGCGGGTTACAAACCCGCCCCTACAAGGTCAGAAATCGTCCGCGAGTTGTTGTCTCAAGGGCTAATCACAACTTACATTTAATACGTCAACCAATAATACCGTTTTAGTCTGGTTCTCGTATTTGATAATCATGCACGATTTCCACATTATTGCTTAGCATCGCCGTTGCGCTGCAATATTTCTCCTCAGTCAACTTGATCGACCGCTCTATATCCGCCGGACGAATATCCTTGCCGGTAAATATGTAGTGGAGGATGATTTTGGTAAAAACCTGCGGGTGGTCCTCGGCTTGTTCGGCCTCAACCTCCATGGCAAAATCGAGCAGCTTGACCCTCTTTTTTTGCAGGATCGAAAGCACATCCATTCCCGCGCAACCGGCCACGCCGATAAGGATCAACTCCATCGGCCGCGCTCCGGCGTGGGAACCGCCAAACTGTTGGGGAGCGTCCATAGCAACCCAATGATTTGTGTCACTCACTCCGGCCAAAGCCAGGCCACTAATCCGTTTTATCTTCGCCTTCATGCTGCCTGCCTTACTTCCACATTTAGAGGTTAGAGCAGAGACTTATTTCGTCACTGGATACTCTGTCTTATAGGACAAAAACAGTTTGCCCCATTCAGTTTTTGAGAAAGCTTTGATAATTTTTCGGCCGATGGTGGGATACCACAGCAAATCATGATAAATATTCGACGCCAAAGGTGCCCACACCATCAGCGGCGAATGCAAGGCGACTTTTTCCAGAAAGCGCAACGGCCCCTTACGCAGCATCTGGTCGCCCCAGATGACCAACGACTTTTTGGTTTGGAAATGCAGGTTCATCTGGGAAATATCGTCACCGATGATATCAATCTGGCTTTTGTCGGCCACACCCAGTTTGCGCTCATCGCACATGCGCAAGTACGGGATAGATAGCGGATCAAAGCCCATGATCCCCGCGGCCACGGCATCGATAGCCACCGAATCGAATGAGGCCAAAAGGACGTTACCCGGTTTGGGAATCATCGTCCGCGGGCCGGCGCCGTCGCCACAAACCGTGCCGTCCATGACCGCCAGCACCTTCGGATGCAGCTCCTTCTGCATCAGCATCAGATCGACCAGCACCTCGTGGATGTATTTATGCGCGTAGTGGCGCACTTCCTTAAGCAACCCGCCAAAGGCGTTTTTGATCGCCCCGGTGGTGATCGAATGGCCGTGGGTCTTGATTGTCGGCAGATGAATAATCTGCCGCCCGGGATACATCGCCGGGATTTCGATTCCCTCGGGGAAGATGTCGTTTAATTTCAAGAGCGGTGCTTTGAAATCATAAACGATCCATTCCACCTCCGTCAGGGGAGTATACTTCAACCCATAATGGCTGAGGATCGGGGACCACAAGTTGTTTTTTGCACCCTGGCGGGGATCGGTGACCACGGTTTTGTTTTCGATGGGGATGAGGCGTTCTCCGGCAAAACCGTAATCCAAAAGCGCCCGGACCACGCCTTCTACCTGCCAGGGTTGCGAGGAACACGCCGGAAAATACTTTGTCCAGGACAGGTTGAGCTTGATCAGGGTATCGCCATCCCGCTCCAGCCCGTCAACGGCCCCGACCAGGTCCAGAAGCCGGCGGTAATCCCCGAGAACCGTTTCCGGTTTAGTCAGGACTGCCGCAACACGAGATCGCATAGTCACCGTCCCATTTCACAGTCGATTCTGTCGATAGTATGTTTGCCTCCCGGCTTGACTCTCTTGCGAACTGACCGGCCCGGCAGCAACACCTCAACGTATGCCGTGGGGCTAACGGGAACCGTAGTACTTCCGGCTGTAGTAATATGGCAGCGCCTCATCGAGGTCATTGACGACGATACCCAGGAGATTGAGCCGGCTGTCCCGAATGATCTGTGTCGCGCGGCGGGCCACCTCGCGCTGCGTGCGGCCGGTGCGCACCACCAAGAGCACCCCGTCGAGGTCCCGTCCCGCCACGACGGCGTCGTCAACCGGGATAACGGGCGCGCACTTGACCACGATCCGGTCAAAATAAAAGGATGCCTCGGCGATCAGGTCAGGCCAACGACCGGCGGTCAGCAACTCGGTGGGGTCGGAGACGGCTGTCCCCGCAGTAAGAATTTTCAACTTATCCATGCTGGTGGCCCGCACGCAGGAGTCAAATGAAGCGCTGCCGGACAGGCAGTCGGACAGTCCGCCGGGCAGGGTTTCGCCAAACAGGCGGTGAACCGACGGACGCCGCATATCGCAATCCAAAAGCAGAATCTTCTGGTCAAGATAAGTTGCCGCGGTGAGGGCCAGAAAAGCAGCAATGGTGCTTTTGCCCTCGTTGGCCTCCGAGGAGGTGATCAAGACCTGCTTGGGCCCTTCGAGTTTTTCTGAGGAGTCGGCCGACCAATTGATGCCCTCGCAGATCCGGCGAAATTCAGCGCCCAATGCTCCTGCTGCCCGAAAGACATCGATAATCGTCTTCTGCCGCTTCTTAAGCTTATCATTCCCTGCTGCGGGCTTTTTATCCTTTGCTGGAATCTTCTGTTGGGAAGTGTCGATTTCAGCTATCTGCACAACTTTTTCACTCGACATAGCCGTGTGCTCTCATTTTGCCTGTTGCTTATCCAACCGGTTTGTCCCACCGGCCGCCGTGGATGATTTATGGCGCCCGCTTCTTAATGTCGCCTTGACCAGTATCGACATCCCTTTGTTTTCGTTCTCGGCCAGTTTCTTGTTGCGTCGTGCCGCGGCAAACTCGGGGTTTATCGCCAGCGCGCGTTCATACTCGCCTATCGAACGTCGATGCACGAGCTGGGCTAAAATGCCATACGACTGGGCCAGCCGAAGACGCAAATCGGCATAGTGAGGATGAATTTTCACTTCTTCACGCAACCGGGCTATCTCGGCTGAGAGTTCGGATTCCCCCGGCAGATAACGGTCGGAACACATCGCCAAGTCCAAAGGCGAGACGGGCGCCGGCGGCGGCTGCCCACTCGCTTTTTTCTTCGCCTCGGTGTACGCGGAGTAGGATTCCGACAGCCGATCTTCTTCCAAGTAGCGCTGGCCAAGGAAATATGCGCCCGAACGAAGTGAGGGAAAGATAACCGCGGCCTTTTCAAACATTTCCATGGCCTTGCGTTTTAAGTCGACGTGCATCCGGTAATCCTCGCGCCGAATCCCATTTAAGATGTGCGCCAGGCCCATATTGTAGTATGGCTCCCAGAAGTAAGGGTTTAACTGCGCGGCCTGGCGGAACTGATCGACCGCCTTGCGACAGGAGGACAATTCCAGGTACGCCTCGCCCAACCGATTGAGGTAGTCGGGAAAAGACGGACTTAATTTGACCGCCCGCTCGAGATACTCGGCGGCTTCCGTGTACAGGTTGAGGTTTAGATAGCAGCGGCCCAGGTTATAGAGCGCCTGGCCATACTCCGGGGACAACAAGACCGCGCGGTCGAACTCCCGGCGGGCTTCCAGCCACATCGCGCGCGAGACAAACAATTCCCCGATGTAATTTAGCAGCGCCGGCTCACGGGCTTCGGCTGCCGATTGCGACAGTTTGAAGATCCGGTCCAGCTCGTTGGTGGCACCTTCGTGCATCCTCTTCAAGGCGGAGAAAATGCTCTCGCTCGGCGCATCGGCCACTTCCTCGCCATCGATCGCCGTGAGTCGGACACCTTCCCCAAATATATCACAACGCATCCGCTTGCTGACCGGATCGACCGTGCTCTGGATTAAGTACTCACGATCGGCGTGCCTCAGCCGGGTGTTCAGCCGCAAGAGAGGGGTTACCGGCTTCTCCGGGAGATCAGCGGCTCGTTCCGGCGGGTCGACCGCAATCCGCGAGGCGACCACGTCATCCTCGGTCTGTTCAAGGGCCCGTACCCTATTCGGCGGTTTTACCCCTGAATCTTCCCGCGGGACCGGCGATACGGGGGTTTCGTCATCTCTTCCCGGCAAATCGGGCCTCCTTTAAAGCTTCAATCCTGGGAACGGCGGCCAGCACTCGGTAACCCAGATGATCTTCAACTTCCTCAACGGCGCGGAATGAATGATCGTTGTGCTCCGCCAGGAAAACCAGCGCAAAACCCAGAGCCAGCCCGATTATCGCCGCGATTGTGGCGATTTTATAACGATCCGGGTAGACCGGTGAGCGCGGGACCAGCGGGGGTTCAACCAACGTGTACCTGGTCTCGGCGGCGGCGAGATGCTCCGCCCGGCGAAGCTGTGCGGCGGTATACTGTTCAACAAACCGGTCGTAAATATCGCGGCTGCCGGCTTCCTCGGCCTCCAGCCGCCGCAACTGCTGTTTGTATTCCGGCCCGGTTGCCAGGTGGCCGCGAATGCGGCTGACGGTACGGTTAAGCACCTGCTGCTCCTTTTTTAGCAGGTCAAGCTTGGTCTGCAAATAGACCAGCTCCACCGTCGCATCATGCTCCACCGGGGAAAGGTTCGCCAGTGCCTCATCCACAATCCGCGTTATTTCCACCTTGATGTTATTTAGCCCCGTGCCCAGGCGGTGGTTATAATCGGCAATCACCTTGTCTTTCCACGTGTATTTACCCAGCAGGTTTCCCCACCGGTCAATTAAGGACAACTGCTCTGAGCGCAACGCGGTGAGACGGTCGGAATACACAAAATCAGCGCGGGCGACACCCTCTATGCCAAGCAGCGACTCCAACTGCCCAAGGCCGTCGAGCGCATTGGCCAGCTCGAGGCTGACTTCGTTTTTCTCTGTGACGATGTCTCTCAGGTTTTGCTCGGCCCGGCGGCGGTCGTTCACCGTCTCCCCGGTCTTGTGGCTTTCCAATTCAGCCAGACTGTTTTGCGCTTCTTCCCACTTGCCGCGGTATTTCTCCAGTTGCTCTTCGGAGAGCTCCCCCGCCGCGCGGATGGAAGCCACCTCTTCTTTGATCATGTTGTCCCGGAAGATGGCCGCCAGGTGGGTGGCTGCTTCTTTGGCCTGGACCGGTTCGGCAGAGGAGAAAGTGATTTCCACGTAATCGTTGCCCACGAGATTGACCCGGATCTGCTTTTGCAGCCGGTCGACTAACCGGGTTAAAGCCGCCTGCCCGGCATCCGGGCCCAACTGTGCGTACTGCGCCTCCGGCCTGCCCCCGGCCAGGACCTTATCCACCCAACCCATGCGATCGATAAGCTGCTCTAAGCAAACCAACGATAAAACCCGGCGTCTCAGGACTTCCACTCTTTCCGCTTTCGCCCGGAGGTCATACCGGCGCTCGCTACCTTCCGGAGTCAGCCCCCCCACGGCGGTGCCGGGGATATTTTGCCCGCCCAGCCTGATCAGGGCCGTCGATTCGTATCGCGGGGCCAAAAGAAACGATCCCCCGATGGCTCCGCCGGTCACCCCGAGGACCGCGAGGATAAGATACCATTTCCGGCGCTGGAGCACTCGCGCGCCCTCCCGCAGGTTCACAGCCCTCTCGCTAGTTTCTCTCCCGGTCATCCTGTCTGGTGATCTCCTGTCTACCCCGTACGCGCTTTTTTCTTCTCCGAGCGAACTTTCTTTTTTCTCGCCTTTATCGGACGTTGGGCCGGGAAGAACTATCCATCCCCGGCTGGTAGATCAACGACCGATTGCCGCCGGCTTCCTTGGCCTTGAGCAAAGCCATGTCAGCGCACCAGAACAAGCGCTCCGCGCCGTCGGCATGTTTCGGGAAAACGGTGACACCCAGCGAAACTGACAGCTGGATGGCTTCCCGCCGCCGCCCCGGACGAAACGTGTGTTCAAATATGACACCCCGCAAGCGGTCGGTAAAGGAAAAACAATCCGACAGCCCGGTTTCCGGCATGACAATGACGAATTCATCCCCCCCATACCGGCAGGCGATATCGATCGAACGCACGGTAACGGTCAACAGCTCGGCTACCTCCCGCAAAACCCGGTCACCGGCGAGGTGACCGTACGTATCGTTAAGTGATTTGAAACGGTCCAGGTCGAACACGACTAAGGATAAGGAGCGACCGAACCGGCGGGCACGAGTGATTTCTTCTCCCAAACGGCGCTTGAAGAATCGGCGATTGAAGATGCCGGTCAACGTATCGGTGTAGGAAAGCGCCTCCAGCCGCGCGAGTCGCTGCTGATTATCCAGCGCCAGCTCAAACCGGCGCAGCCAGCGCTCCAGGCGGTGTTCCTCTTCCGGGGCAAGCCGACGCCTGCCCTCTCCGCCGATGATGCCGGTCACGCGCACCCCGCTCTCGGCGCTGACCGACAGCAAATAGGAAAACTGCTCCAGCACACCCGCCGATCCTGCCGGTACATCGTCTGGCCGAGGCAAAACCTGCAACCGAGCCCCCGGCTGGCGATCCGGCCACACCGGGGGATGAATCTTGGGCAAGATCGCCGAGGCCGCCGCAGCCTCCACTCCCCGGGCATACAGCGATTCGGGCCGTTCTTTGTCCTTGCTTTGGCATGAAAACAGCGACCGGTCAAAACCGAATTCGTCAGCCAGTTGCCCGCCGAGCATCTCGCACAGCAATTGTGGTTCGCGGACTTGCAGCCATCTGGCAAACTCCTTTTCCAAAACTTCGTCCCGGTCGGTCTGCTCACCGAGTGTTGCGGCCACCACCAGTCGGGCGGTCAAATTCAGAAGCGAGGTCCACTCCGCGCCGCGATATCCACTCCCGCCAAGAACCCACAGACCGCGATCCTTAAACGGCACCGGAAAAAAACAAATGCCATCGGCACCGTTCGCCACCGCCCATCGAGACCAGTCGCCCGGTAACTCCGGCACTGCCGACTGAATATTGATAAACTGCTCCGGGGAAACGGCAAACAACTGCCGGGGCAACTCACTCTCGGGCGGGTTGCCGGGGGTCGAAAGTGATCGCTTCTCCGGTTGACAAATCACTTTTGTCCGCCACGACCCACCGGTGCGGACCACCAGGGCCAGGAACCCCGGGGCCGCTTGGGCAAACGTCCCGGTCAGTTTCGCGCCAATGCGGGCCAGGCGATCCTCAGTCGGCGAAGTTGCCGCGGCCACCTCGGCCAGGGCACCGGCTACAGATTCCATAAGCCGGGCGGCATCGGCACGACGCAGTTTGCCCCCACGGGATCTCTTCGACCCTAAGATCCAGGATAATTTTCGGGGCATCGGTATGACCCCGTCTGGCCGCATCAAACGGCCGTTTTACGGGCACGACGGAAAAAGCGAAATCGGGCCCGCCGGCTGAGCAGGCGGTGACGGCGCAGGCAAGCAAACACCTTCCACCAGTCTGTACGGAATTGGCCGTCGTAAAGCTCTCGCAGTTGATCGCGAATCTCGGCAATGGTGTAAAAGGGATCTTCGGCCACCAGCCGCTGCACGGCTTGATCGATAGTCGTCACGGCGGAGGGCAAGGCCTTTGGCGGCGGCTCTGCCTCCGGCCTGGTCTCCGCTGGCGTCTCGCCCGGAGAGCCAACATCCTTCCCGGGCAACGTATCAACAGAAAGGCCCGTGCCGCCGCGGTAAAAGTCGGCCTGGGCCGCGTCCAACCCCTCGTAAGAGGGCAAAAGCTCGTCGAACTCCAAAAGCTCATAGATCTCGCGCACCTCACCGCTCATGCGGGCCAGCTTGACATCACCGGCATGTTCGCGGATCTCCCGGAGGCACGAAACGAAGATTCCCCACCCGGCACTGGAGATATACTCCACCCCCGCAAGGTCCAGGATCAGACGATACCGCCCCCGGGCCATCAGCGACGAGATGACCCGTTCGAGTTCACCGGCGGTCATCGTGTCCACGACACCGTCAAGGCGAATCAGGGAGACTTCCTTGGTCGGGCCGGCGTTGGACAAAGCAATCTTCAGCCCATTCTCGTTAACCGGCACAGCGGAGATTACATCGGTCTTGCCGTCGTCCATGACTATATACTCGCCCCATCGCAGGCGGTTGTCAACCGTTCTTCTAAACTCCCGACAGCCGACCGTGATGTATCCTCTACGAGGTGTGGCTCAGTGGCTGCGGGCTGCGTATATGTTCATAAACAGTGTGGGGCATCTCGAAAATGATTTCCTTGCCCCGCCAGGAAACAAAAACCCGCGGTTTCAGTCGCGTGCCTTCGGGAAAGTCCAACTCGATGGAGGCCTCGCTTGTCGGCAGAAATTCGACCTGCCACACCCCGTCGAGGAATTTCCGGCGGGCGGCGAACATCTCTTTGCCTCCCGCCGCCTCGCTTTCCCCGGGCAAATAAAAAAGCACCGAGTCCACGGTAAAGTCTGTCATCAACAGGTGGCTCGGCACATATGTCCCCGCGACAATCAGGCTCACCCGCAGTCCGGCTCTTTCCGGTACGTCTTCCCAGTCGAGGTTTTTGAACACCCAGGCGTCGAAAGCAAACACCAAATCTGCAATCTGCGCGCGGCCCGTTGAATCAACGGTCACCCGAAGCGTGTCGGGCCAGTCCGCCATCTGGCTGACCCAGTCCTCTCGGATGGAATCGGCCGGCCGCAACAGCATATCCGCCCACTGGGCCTTTGGCGAAAGAGACCGTTTCTGTTTGGCCGTTTTTGTATCGGGCGGGGCCGTGTCGTTCCCCGTACAGGATAAAACCGCCAATACCGCGACCACCAAAAGAGACCGGATACCGATCCCCGGCATGCCGCGGATGGCCTTCCCCTCAGCCGTTTTTCTCATCGACCTCATGCTTGCCACACTCCAGACGTTAGCCCAATCAAAAATCCCTCGTTTTCCACCTGAGCCGCGCCACCCGGATTTTTATTTTCTCCCGGGCACGATGCCCCTGGTCTCCGGAAAAGTCCGGCGGAGATGGTTACGGACCTGCCGCGGCGCGTCGAGTGTTTCGGTCGAACCTGCATACCGGACCCGATCCAGAATCTCGCTTACCTCTTCAAACCAATCTGTTTCCTGCCCTAAGTTATTCTGATCCAGGCAGTACCCGATGACGTTGTATAGGAATATCTCATATTCCTCGGCCGAGTCAAATTGCAGCACCCCGGATTTCGGCAGCGTTTTGAAATAAGCCGCCCGGCGCAGCATCACCGGGAACAGCCCGACGAATGACGCCGTCCGGTTGACATATCCGGGCGGATCGGCCGCGTTGTCCCAATCCAGGTAACGGTAGGAAAGCGGGGCCTTCTCGGGGCTCAACCCCCCGATATCCCACCCGCGCCGATCGACAACTCTCAGCGACCGGGGACGCCCTTTGGGCGCGGGCAGGATCGAGTCGATGACCATGTCCTGGGGAGGTTTCAGCCCGGGCATGTTCTGCTGCTTGCCGTCTTTGAAGAGGACAATGCGAAAGTGCCGCCCGGTCTTGTACTTCAAATCCGTGGCCGTAAAAACGAAATCCAGCTCGCCGTCACCATTAATGTCCATCCTCGGCGAGGGCTGGTGAAACCGAATATTCGGCGCGCGTTCGCCGAAGGAGTATTGCCACCCTGCACGCTGCGTATACCGGGCAACCACGGCGCGGTCCTTTTCTCCCTCCTGGCCAAGCTCCGAGAGCACAAACCCCCCCAGGGTATCGGACGCCGTTGGACAATCCAGGAAGTGATCGACCCAGATCTCGTTGGCGCGAATATGAGCCACCGAGAGGTCTTGCAGCAAAAAGTACATCGAGTCACAACTTACCTGACCGTGTGAGCGGTGAGCGCCGATGAAGGCAACCCACAAAACCGGCAAAACTATGGTCATGACCGCTGGTTTTTTCATTTTTCTCTTTCCCACGATCGGCGCTTTGGCACCATAGATAACCCTCGACCTAGAGCGACAGGTAATATAGTGCACCGTGGCGGACGATCAATAGGATCATTTTCCTGCCTTCAGCTTTCTGGACCACCGACTTGAACTGTTCGACGTTTTCGATGGTTACCTTGTCGATCTCCAGGATCGCATCGCCTTCCCGCAACCCGGAGTACGCCGCGGGCGAGCGCACGAGGATCTCTTTGACCACAACGCCCTTCGTGGTCTTGCGCAAACCCAGCTTCCTGGCCATCCGCATGGTCAGGTTTTCGACGACGACGCCCTCGATCTGGCTGATCCACTCCTCGGACGATGGGGAAAGGTAAGTATATTCAGTCGGCATCTCGCCGATGACAATCCGGGTACGGTGGCGCTGCCCCCGACGCAGGTATTGGACGTTGACTGCCTTTCCGCTCGGGGAAAGCGCAATTAAGTGTCTTAAGCGCACGGCGTTGGGCACCGGCTGCCCGTCAAACGATACGATAATATCACCACGCTGCATCCCGGCGGTTTCACCCGGACCACCTTCAGTAACGTCATTGACCAGGGCGCCGTGTACGCCCTCGGCGTTAAACGCCCGGGCGATATCGCGGTTTAAATCCTGGAAAGTAACCCCGGTCCAGCCGCGGACGAAGCGGCCGCGCTTGATGATCGAGCTCATCACCGTGCGGGCCATGTTGGAGGGAATGGCAAAACCGATTCCCTGGTAGCCGCCGCTGCGGGAGTAAATCGCCGTATTGATGCCGATCAACCGGCCGGAGACATCCACCAGCGCACCGCCGGAATTGCCCGGATTAATCGCCGCGTCGGTCTGAATAAAATCTTCGTACTCGACCAGTCCCACGTTGGCCCGACCCTTGGCCGAGATGATGCCCATAGTGACCGTCTGGCCAATCCCGAACGGGTTGCCCAGCGCGAGGACCAAATCGCCGATGTCCGCGGCGTCGGAGTCGCCGAACGGCACGGTGGGAAAATCCTCTCCATCAAGCTTGAGCACGGCGACATCCGTCTCCGGGTCGGTGCCGATAATTTGGGCCTGCAGTTCACGGCCGTCTGCCAGGTACACCATGACCTCATCGGCATCTTCAACTACATGACTGTTGGTCAGGACATGCCCCTGCGCGGAGACGAGCACCCCCGAACCCAGCGAGCGTTCCCGCCTCTCGCGCGGCACCGAAAAGAAGCGCCGCTCAAAAAAATTAAAAAATGGATCCGAGCTGAACGGACCATGCCGTACGCGCTCACGCACGATGCGCACCGAGGAGACATTGACCACTGCCGGAGCAACAGCCTTGGCGACCGCCGAAAGTGGCCACTTCTCAGGCTGGATCCCCGGCAGCGCAGCGGAAATGGAGGCCGTGGGTTCCGAGGTCTTTTCAGCCACAGCGGGCGCTGCCGCACCCTGACTGCCGGCACGAACATAAGAGACACTTGCCGGTTCGCCCAGCGAAACTCCCGTAGCCAGACCGGCCAGGAAACAAAACCCCAACCCAAACACGATCAACCCCGTTGTTTTACGCTTTGTCATCTGTTCTCCTGCACGGCCTGCTCTATTGTACGACAACAGGACCTTGCGCTATCCCGCATAAATTAGAAAATGTCGCAGCCCAATGAAGTCAAGGCCAAAGCCGAAGGACGATCACGCGCGGTCGGGTTGTTTGACCTAATGACGCCTCACCGGGATGGCCCTGCTGCGGGGAGTGTTTTTGCGGTTGGCCTGCGGCACAGCCCCGGCTAACTTGCAGGGCAATGGAGACAACCAGCATAATCGGCCTTCTCGCCGCCGGATGCACGACTATCGCCTTCTTGCCCCAGGTGATCAAAAGCGTAAAAACCCGCCATACGCGGGATATTTCCCTCGGCTGGCTTGTCTTGTTGCTCTGCGGCATCGGGTTGTGGGTTGTCTACGGTCTCTTGCGCGATGACTTTGTGATCATCGCGGCCAACGCCGCGACACTGGTCTTGGTGGTGGTTTTATTTGTCTTGAAAACGAGGTACGGATAGGAGCCGCGTAGATCGGGTTCCGTTCTTCGCCAAGCGAAGATAGGAGTACCCGACATCCATTTACTGATTCACGGAGTGATTTGCTTTTTCTCAGGCCGGAGCAACTGGACTTCCCTTTTTTGTATCACCAGATTATGCCGGTCAGCCCAGTCGGTGTTGATGAAAATGCCGTAATCGTAATACCATTCAATCGTCGGTGGAGTCCCGACGCAAATCTTCCATAGCCGGTACTTTTCCTTAAACGTCGGATTGCCCGAGACCATGATGTCCATGCCCAGGCGCGGATAGACCTGGCCATCGATGATGTTTAAAGACATCACGTACACGTCCGGGTTTCGGCCCAGCGTCGATTCATAGGAGAATCCATGGTGCGCGATCTCCGCGTCGCATAAGCCCCAGATATCGAATGACGGCAGGTCGGACCAGTAGGGAATGCGTCCGGCGTCGATTAGAGCAACCGTAACCGGCGCCGGCAATGAAAGCAGGTTCTCCGCCACGCAACGCTGCCGTTTCATGGCGTATTTTTCAGCTTCATATCTTTTGATCACTTTCGGCCACCCCTGCATGGTCCAGACCAGCAAACCGGCCGCGAGGATGACGGCGAATACCCGCCGTCTCCGGGACACTTCCGCCAGCAGAAACGGAACCGTCAGGATCAACAAGGGCAGAAACGCGATTTGGTAGCGGTGCATAAAATACATGGCCGGTACTACCGGCAAGACCAGGATCATTTGGGCTGCCACCAGAGCTATTGCCGCCGCCAGCGCCGCGCGGTGCGGCACGGCGGCCCGATAATATCCAGCCCAAAGCCAGGCGGCAAAAAAGGGAAGACCAAACACCAGCCATTTGCCTACCTCACCGGCCGAAGGCAGACTCAGGGAAAACTTCGCGTACACCGTATTGGCCAGTGGATACCCAAAATACGCCAGGCGAAAAACCACTAATCCAATGGTCACCACACCCAGCACTACTGCCGGAATGCCGTAGAGCACTGCCTTGCGGACCGGGGTCAACTTGCGATCGGCAATCCAGACGCAGACCAGGCCAACCGCCGCTAACGCCACCCCCTCGGGGCGGGTAAGGGACAGTCCAGCCAGACCGACAGACAAAAACACAATCTTTTGCCGGGAAGAACCGGTCAGCCCCAGGAGAATCAGCAAGAGGAACAGACCGAACAGGGCAATCTCCAGCCCGCTGGTCAACCACATCACCCAGACCGGGGTGGCCGCGACCAGCAATACAGGAAACCACCAATAAGGGCGGCCGGACCAGAGCCGGTGACACAGGACATAAAAAAGCAGCAAATTGGCTAGACCCAGCAGGACTCCCAGGGCGCTGGCGAAATTGTCAGTGTCGAAGCCGAGCCGGCTTCCCCCGGCAAGGATCAACACCCAGAGGAAATTGGAGTAGCCCTCCACTGCGGGCCCATCCGGGTTCCAGCGCAAACCATCCCCGTCGGCGAGGTGCTCAGCATAGCGATAAGAGATACTGGCGTCGTCGATCGAAAAATCAAAAAGCCAGACCGCCTGTGCCAGAAAGATCACCAGCGGCACGAGGAGGGCCGGGCTTCCCCGCCTGCGCCACCAGACTTTAGTCGGGGTATCAGGTGATCTCATCGAAAGCCCCAATGCGCTTCATTTCGACAGCATGTCTCCCAGGCCATTTCGCGCCGCCCAGTCAACGTTAAGCAGGATGGCGTACCCGTAGTAGTAATCGCTGGGGCAGACCTGCCAGAGTTTATATTCTTCCTGGAAAAACTTATCCGCGGAAATCAATTTGTCGAAGCCCAATCGGGGGATGGCGTCTTTCCCCTGTGTATCGACCGACATGATATACACGTCGGGCGGCCCCGGCGCCTCCCGCAGGACCGCGTCGGTGGAGAATCCCTTCCGGGCGATATAGGAATTGCACAGGCCCCAGACGTCGATGGCCGGGAGGTCGGACCAATAGGGAATGCGCCCGGCGTCAAGCAGCGCGATCAGAGGTCGGCCGGGGAGCCGGGCAAGTCTCTCCGCCACGCATTGGTGCCGTCCGTAGTAAAACCGTTCCGCCTTGTAACTGGCCTTCACCGCCGGCCATTGCTGTATCGCCCAAACCAGCACCAGCACAGAGATCACCACAGCCAGCGACCGGCCCCTCTGAGATATCCGATCCAGCGCGAAGGGAACGGCAAGGACAACAAGAGGCAGGAAGGCGATTTGATACCGGTGCAAAAAATACATGACGATAGATACCGGCAAGACGAGCAGCATCTGCCAGATGACCAGAACCAATGCCGTGCCGAGTACAAATCGATGTCGGGAAGTCGGCGACTTGCACAGCAACAGGACATAAGCAGACAGAAACGGAAGACCGAAAAACAACCACGAGCCAACTTTGCCCAGCGAAGGCAGGCTGGTCGAGAACTTGGCATACACCGTGTTGGCCACCGGGTAACCGAAATAGCTCAGGCGGAAAACCAAAAGCCCGGCCGCGCATATCACCACGGCCAGGGCCGGCACTCCGTACACCGCAAACCGCCGGGATCGGGGCAGTTCTCGATCACCAAAGAAAGCGAAAAGAAGAAAAAGTCCCGCCAGGGCGATCCCCTCGGGACGACTCAGACTCAAGCCGCAAAGACCCACCGACAGTAAACGGATCTTCCAGGTAGGTGAAGTCGTCAAACTGAAGATGATCAACACCAGAAAAAAACTGACTGACACCAACTCCAATCCGCTCATTGCCCACATCACCCACACCGGGCAGGCGGCGACGATCAGCGGCGGAAACCACCAGTATTGCCGGGGGGCCCACAGCCGCCGGCACAAGAGAAACAAGAGAGCCAGCGTGGCCACGCCAATGCCCGCCCCGGCAACTTTGGCGAATACTTCAATGTCGAACCCCAAGTGCCGCCCGCCAGCCAGGAAAAGCACCCAGAGAAAGTTCGAATATCCCTCAACAGGCGGCTGGCCGGGATTCCAGTTCAGCCCGTTCCCCTCGGCCAGGTGCAGCGCATAGCGATAAGTAATAGCGACATCATCAATGCTGTAATACCGCAGGTAAAACGCCTGCACCAGAAAGACGGCTATAGCAACGATCAAGCCCCAAAAAGGCCATCTGGCCTGTGCAACTTCAGGCGAAGGAGTTCCATCCCGATCAGGAGATGATGTAAGAGGCGAAACACCTGAGTCGTTGGCTTGCATGGAAAGCACCGATCAATACTTTCTTAGCTCCACTAACACGACCCCCATCATTCACTATCCAACACTCACCGGAGAATACGCCACCCCCGCGCACCAGAAAAGCAGTTTTGCCCGGAGGTATTGCCAAGAAGGTTGGATATGATAGGTGGCAAAGCGAGGTGGGCGGGTTTAAAACCCGCCCCTACAATTACCGTTTTCCCTTGAGCGGCTGATTGGCTTCCTGTTCCGATTGGCGGAAGACAAATCCGTCCGGGGTAACATCGACAACCAGATGATCACCACGGACGAACGCGCCCTTGAGGATTTCCTTGGCCAGTGGATGTGTAACCTGCTTTCGCAGAACCCGACGCAGCCGACGTGCGCCGTAAGTCGGATCAAATCCCATTTCAGCCAGCTTGTCTTTCGCCGCCTCGGTCAGTTCGGACTCGATGCCTTGCTCAGCCAGGCGTTCATACAACTCGGCAAACTGCAGATCGACGATTGATCGAATGTGATCCCGGTTAAGCGCGTTAAAGACGATGATCTCATCGACGCGGTTAAGAAACTCCGGCCGGAAGGAGCGCCGCAAGACCTCCAGGACATCAGACTTCATTTCATCATAGAGCACCTCCTGGTCGGCCTCGGTAAGTAACCTCGATTTTTCGGCAATCAAATCCGCAGCCAAATTCGACGTCATAATCAAAATCACGTTTCTAAACGAGACCACGCGGCCCTGGTTGTCGGTAAGCCGGCCGTCGTCCAAAACCTGCAGCAGCACGTTAAACACCTCGGGATGTGCTTTTTCGACTTCATCAAGCAAGACCACCGAATATGGACGCCGCCGAACGGCCTCGGTCAACTGTCCGCCTTCGTCATAGCCCACGTATCCCGGCGGAGCGCCGATCAGCCGGGAGACGGAGAATTTCTCCATATATTCCGACATATCGATACGCACCATCGCATCCGCGGAACCATACAGCGTCGCTGCCAGGGTTCGGGCCAGTTCGGTCTTGCCGACACCGGTGGGGCCAAGAAAGATAAACGATCCGCGCGGGCGCTGGGGATCGGCCAACCCGGCCCGTCCGGCGCGCACAACCTCGGCGACGGCTTCGACAGCGGCCGGTTGGCCAATTACGCGGGTCGAGAGGTCATCCTCCAGGCGCACCAGCTTTTCCGTCTCACTCTGCGATAGGCGGCTGACCGGGATCCCTGTCCATTTGGAGACCAACGCCGCCACGTCGTCGGCCTCGACTTCTTCTTTGAGCATGCGGTGTTCTTTTTGAATATCGGCCAGCCTGGCGTTTTCGATTTTGATGACCCGTTCCGCGTTGGCCATATCCTGGTAACGCAGGCGTGCGGCCGTTTCGTAATCGGCGTTGCGTTCGGCTTTTTCCGCCTCGATTTTCAAATCCTCCAGCCGCTTTTTCGCCGCCCGAATCTTTTGCACGGTTTCTTTTTCTTTCTCCCAGTGCTGCCGCAGTCGCTCACGCTTCCCGTAAAGCGCGGAGAGTCCCTCTTCGATGGGTTTTAGACGCGTTGCCGCATCTTTTTCCGCGCGCACACCCTCGCGCTCGACCTCCAGTTGGGCAATGCGCTTTTCCACTTGATCCAGCTCCGCGGGAAGGCTGTCAATTTGAATGCGCAAATCGGCGGCGGCCTCATCGATTAGATCGATGGCTTTATCCGGCAAAAACCGGTCGGCGATGTAGCGCTCGGAAAGCTGTGCGGCGGCAACCAATGCCGCGTCCTGGATTCTCACGCCGTGATGCACTTCATATCGTTCTTTCAGCCCGCGTAAAATCGAAACAGTATGTTCAATCGATGGTTCCTCGATCATAATCGGTGCGAAACGGCGTTCAAGTGCGGCGTCCTTTTCGATATGCTTGCGGTACTCGTCAATCGTGGTCGCACCGATGCAGCGCAACTCCCCGCGGGCCAATGCAGGTTTGAGCATGTTCGAGGCGTCCATCGCCCCACCGACCGCGCCCGCCCCGACGATGGTGTGCAGCTCGTCGATAAAGAGCACAATCTTTCCCCCGGCGCGTTCGACCTCCCGCAGGATTGCTTTCAGGCGTTCCTCAAACTCCCCACGGAATTTTGAACCGGCGATCAATGATCCCAGATCGAGGGCAAGAACCTGCCGGTCTTTCAGCGATTCCGGCACGTCGGCATGGGCGATCTTCAGCGCCAGCCCCTCGGCGATGGCCGTCTTCCCCACCCCCGGTTCGCCGATTAAGACCGGGTTGTTCTTCGTGCGCCGCGAGAGCACTTTGATCACCCGGCGGATTTCATCATCCCGCCCGATGACCGGATCGAGTTTGCCCGCACGGGCCAGGGCCGTAAGGTCGCGTGAATATTTCTCCAAAACCTGGTACTTCGATTCAGGATCGGGATCGGTTATCCGCTGGCTGCCCCGAATACCCTGTAAGGCTCTCAGGATACTGTTTTTGTTGACCCCTGTTCCTTCCAGTGCCGAACTGATCGCGCTGTCTTTTGCCTCAACAAGGGCCAAAAGCAGGTGCTCAACCGAGGTGTATTCGTCCTTGAACTCCCCGGCGATTTTTTCCGCGGCAGTCAGGACTTTACGCAAATCGTTGGAGAGGTATCGTTGGGAGGGTCCGGAAACTCTCGCGAGAGCGTTGAGTTCGCCTGTTAGCTTTTGCCGTATCGCCGGAACATCGGCGCCGATTTTTTCCAGCACAGTCCGGGCCAGGCCGTCCTCCTGCTCCACAAGGGCCAAAAATAAGTGCACGCATTCAACCTGCGCGTGGGCGTGTGACTCGGCCAACTCGAACGCATACTGCAACGCGTCCTGGCAGCGCTGGGTCAGCTTATCCGTTCGCATCGTAGTAATCACCTTCCTCAGTATTCCGGAGACACTTATTGAGTCAAGAAGGCGGGCGATACCCCCTGTGTCTGCTACTCTGTATGCCAACCCCTTGACCGGGCAAGCTTCTCCACCAATTCCCTCTCTTCCGCGGCCAGATCATGAGGCATATCAACTTCGATTTTCACATACTGGTCACCGCGCGTGCTGTCTTGTTGGATGCCGAGATTCTTCAGGCGGAAAAGCGTACCGCTTTTGGTCCCCGGCGGGATTTTCAACGAAGCGCTCCCGTCCAGTGTTCGTACAGTGATCTTCGAGCCCAATAACGCCTGGGCCAGGTTCACCCTGACTGTGGTGTACACGTCCCTGCCGCGCCGCTCGAAATATCGGTCACTGCCCACGTGCACGGTCAAGATCAAATCCCCCGCCGGTGCCCCGCCCGAGCCCTGCGCACCCTGCCCTTGCAGGCGGATTCGCCTACCGTCTTCCACACCCGCGGGGACTTTGACGGCCAGTTTACATTTTTGCCTGGTTGTTCCCGCACCCCCGCAGGCCGAACAGGGTTTGCCAATTATCCGACCGCGGCCCATGCAGCGCGGGCAGGTGCGCTTGATTGCAAACGCCCCCTGCGCGAAGGAGAGCTGGCCGCTGCCGCCGCAATCCGGGCAAGTGGTCGGCCGCGATGATGGTTCCGCGCCGGTCCCCCGGCAAACCGTGCAGCTTTGCGGTCCGGCAACGGTGATCGTCTTCTTAGTACCGCCTATTGCTTCATCAAAGCTGACCGCGATCGATCCGTGAATGTCCTTTCCCCGCCGGGGAATAGTCCCGCTGCCCGCCTCAGCACCGAAGCCATCGCCGAAGATCGTCGAAAAAATATCGGCGAAGCTCCCGAACCCACCAAAGTCGGCCTGGCCGCCGAAACCGCCCCCGCGCTTGCTGAAGTGCCGCGGGTCAAAACCGCCCCCGCCGAAGCCGGCCGCGGCAAACTCCCTCATCTGGTCGTATTGCTTGCGCTTTTCGGGATCGGCCAAGATGTCCGCCGCTTCCGAGATCTCCTTGAACTTTGCCTCAGCAGCCTTGTTGCCGCGGTTCTTGTCAGGATGGTATTTCTTGGCCAGCTTCCGATATTGCCTTTTGATTTCCTCTGCGGTCGCGTTTTCCGAAACGCCGAGAATCTTGTATAAGTCCTTTTGTTCCATTCCCGGCCTCCCCGGCGGCGCAGTAAACCGCCGGAACATCTTTATTAGATTCTCAAAGTCACTGTGCGCATTCTATCTGCCGTTTACAGTCCATGTTCGCCTGCACGAAAAAGGCGGGCATCAAACCGCCCGCCAGATATCCGCTTATTGCGTTCGACCGCCTGAGGATCAGCTTTTGTTCTTACCTGACGGTGCAGCGGTCTTCGAGTCGGCCTTCGGTTTTGGCTTTTCGGCCTCGCTCTCTTTTTTCGCTGACTTTTTGTATGACTCCGACCGGTAGTCGGTGATGTAAAACCCCGAACCTTTAAACAGCAATCCGCCCCCCGCCGAAATCAACCGTCGGACTTTCTTTTTCCCGCAGATGGGACAAATCCTCACCGGTTCTTCAGTGATCGACTGAAACGTTTCAAACGTGTGCTCGCAGGCGTCGCATTTATATTCATAGGTCGGCATACATGCATCCTCGCTATCCGCAAATAATTAATACGCAACATGCCCGCTATTTCGAAGTTTTTTTCCACCGGCGGCGGGCAGATCTCGCTGTCGCCGCTCCCCGCACAACACCGCCTTGTTTCGTGCTTACTCGCCGACAACCTCGTAATCAGCGTCAACGGCGTCTTGCTTATCCGCACCGGAGGAAGATGCGCCCCCGCCGTTTGGTGATATCCCCGCAGAGGCCTGGCCGGTGCTTTGCGCCGATCCCGCCGCCCGTTGGTACATCTTCTGCGACGCGGCCTGCCAGCTTTGCATGAGCGCTTCCGCAGCCGAGGTGATTTCATCTGTGCTGTTGGTCTTTAGTGCTTCCTTAACCCGGCCAATGGCCGCGGCGATTTTCACCTTGTCGTCACGGTCGAGCTTGTCGCCGTATTCCTTGAGGTTTTTTTCCGCTTCGAAGACGGCCTGGTCGGCGCGGTTTTTCGCCTCCGCTGCCCCCCGGCGCTTCCGGTCTTCGGTTTCGTGCGTCTTGGCTTCCTTAACCATCCTTTCGATTTCCGGCTCGCTGAGTCCGCCGGAGGCTTCGATGCGGATTTTCTGCTCGCGCCCGGTTGCTTTGTCCTGGGCCGACACGTTTAAGATCCCGTTGGCGTCGATATCGAAGCTGACTTCAATCTGCGGCAAGCCGCGGGGCGCCGGGGGCATCCCGTCCAGGTGAAATCGGCCGATAGTTTTGTTATCGATGGCCATCGGGCGCTCACCCTGCATGACGTGCACTTCCACCGAGGTCTGGTTATCTGACGCCGTGGAGAAAATCTCGGATTTCTTGGTCGGGATGGTCGTGTTGCGCTCAATCAGCCTGGTCATTACGCCGCCGAGGGTTTCGATACCCAAAGAGAGGGGGGTAATATCCAGAAGCAGGACGTCCTTAACGTCCCCGGCCAGCACGCCGGCCTGAATGGCCGCACCGATCGCCACGACTTCGTCCGGATTGACACCCTTGTGCGGTTTTTTCCCGAAGAGGTGCTCGACCGTTTCCTGAACCTTCGGCATGCGGGTCATCCCGCCAACCAGGATCACCTCATCGATTTCATCCATGGTCAGCTTGGCATCGGCCAACGCCTTCTTGCAGGGTTCAACGGTGCGCTCAACTAGGTCGTCGACGATCTTTTCCAACTGGGCGCGGGTCAAAGTCAGGTTGAGATGTTTCGGCCCGGACTGGTCGGCGGTCACAAACGGCAGGTTGATCTGCGTTTCGATCGTGGAGGACAGCTCGATCTTGGCTTTTTCCGCGGCTTCCCTGAGGCGCTGCAACGCCATCGGGTCGCGGCCCAGGTCGATGCCCTCGGACTGCTTGAACGAGTCAACCATCCAGTCAATGATGCGTTTGTCGAAATCATCGCCGCCCAGGTGCGTGTCGCCGTTAGTTGCGCGCACCTCGAACACACCGTCGCCCAATTCCAGAATCGAGATATCGAAGGTCCCGCCGCCCAGGTCGTACACCGCGATCTTCTGGTCCTTCTTCTTGTCCAGCCCGTAGGCTAAAGCGGCGGCGGTTGGCTCGTTGATAATGCGCAGCACCTCCAGCCCGGCGATCCGGCCGGCATCCTTGGTGGCCTGGCGCTGACGGTCATTAAAATAAGCCGGGACGGTAATCACCGCCTGGGTGACTTTCCCGCCCAGATAGTCCTCGGCCGTCTTCTTCATCTTAGTTACAACCTGTGCCGAGATCTCCGGCGGGGCGTAGGTCTTGCCGGCCAGCTTGATGCGCGCGTCACCGCTTGGGCCTCGGGCAACTTCATAGGGGAAGTTTTTTATCTCGTCGGTAACCTCATCATAGTCCCGTCCCATCAGCCGCTTCACCGAGAAGATCGTATCCTTCGGGTTGGTCACCGCCTGGCGCTTGGCGATCTGGCCCACCAGCCGTTCGGCGTTTTTGTTTTGGGCCACGACCGACGGAGTCGTGCGGCCGCCCTCGGCATTGGGGATGATTACCGGCTCACCGCCCTCAATGACCGCGACACAACTGTTGGTGGTTCCCAGGTCGATACCGATTACCTTACTCATATCTGCACACTCCTTTTCCCTCTGGCATTCGTTGGTTCCCTTTACCTGCTTGTCGACTATTCTCACAATTATGACCTCGTCGAATCCGTAGCTGGGTGTGCTTTATCTTATTGGTTCTGCACCTTTCACCTTGTTGGAATTGGCATCACAGCGTTTATCCATACACCTTTAAGAAGACCGTGCCCCTCCGGCCGCTAAGGCCGGAGAGGCCGGGTGCGTCGCTGCGAGTCGCCGCTGGCCGCCCTACTTCACGTCAATCTCGATCTCTTTCGGCTTGGCTTCCTCGATCTTGGGTAGAACGATCTCCAAAACCCCGTTGGTGTAGTTGGCCTTGATCTTGGAAGCGTTAACCATCGCCGGCAGGGAAAACGACCGGTAGAACGATCCGCCGGTCCGCTCCACGCGATAGTGGTCCGCCTTCTCTTCTTTCTTCTCGGACCGGCGTTCGCCCTTCAAGGTCAGCGTGTTGTCCTGTACCACGACACTGATGTCGTCCTTAGCCATCCCCGGGATGTCCGCCTTGATTGTGATCTCATCGCTGGTCTCGGAGATGTCAACCGCAGGTGCCCATTCGCAGCACGGGACTTCATTCCAGCCCTCGGAACCAAAGAAGGTATCGAACAGGCGGTTCATCGACCGGGGCATGCGGAACAGGTCGCTAGCCGGTTGGAATTTGACGAGTGTCATTTTTCTCCTCCTTTTTTCATCTCTCATGTTCTGTCTTCCTTTTTTTGTCTCCCTTCCTTATCAATTCCGCCCACAGATAACGCACAGTTCGTGCCAAAATTCATAACTGATTTGTTAGTAATGACTTAACGAAATGGGCGAGCTTCCGTCTGCCACAATACCAGCCATAATGGGGTAGTGGTGCATTATGAATTTTAAGCTAACCCCAATCGCTACAATAACTTACCCATACTGTCACTTCGGCAGTCTGGCAGAGCCATTACGGCAGCCCCGTGGCAGGAGTCCGCCAAAAGGAGAACGGTCAAAAAATGGTGTGGCTAAAGATTTTTGTCAATATTGAAGGAGGTGGATTTCTCTTGATGTTCAAATTGACTCGTCGTTATTTTCAGCGTATGACACAGGCTATCAGATCGGAACTTTTTAAGGTTGTCAAGTACGTAAGCACCCCGTTGCATTTTTGTAGCCTCTGTGCTTTGTGTGATTTTACTTTGATACTGCTCAGTAGAAGCATAGGACTGCCTTGTAGTGCTCCCCATTTAGCAAGCGGTTTCTAAGAGAGTCCCCGTGGTCAAGTTATAGGTTTCTTCGGCCTGATTCGGCGTCCGGTAGTTTAACGCCGAATGCAGATAACTCTCGTTGTA